>OGJO01000416.1_pt1 | contig 27074 bp, 27 predicted proteins | sample 1572121 | NCBI WGS metagenome assembly OGJO01 (sample SAMEA2582081, study PRJEB24529) | metagenome | biome: Human gut stool | place: China | collected 2011
AAAATGTACCTGTACCAGGGCCAATAAAACCATCATAAACACCAATGCCAAGAGCAAAAGCCATGCAAATATACAATGCTTTTCCTGCTACTGCTGAGGTACGGTTTATTTCGCCCCAATCCTTTTTAAATACCACAAAAAGTGTGACACAAACGAGTAGGACGATAATAATAGGCTTTACATACAAGGGTGGCAATGATACAACCGCTAAGGTACCAAGCATAGAGCCTATAAATGTAAAGGGTAGTAATTTGCGAACCAAGGAAAAATCAACCATGTGATTTCTTAAGAATGTAATTGACGCACTACCAGCACCAAAGATACTAGATAATTTATTACTACCTAATGCCATACTGGGTGGAAGATTCGTCAATAGCATAGCGGGAACAGAGATTAGGCCCCCACCACCCACAATGGAGTCTACAAAGCCGGCAAAAGCACCTGCTACAGCGAGCAAAACGAGAATTAGGATATCAAATGGTAAACCTATTACCTCAATAAGCCACTCCATATAAACCTCCTGTAGATAGCACATCAACGGTCGCCAAAAGGCCACCGTTGTCATGCTAGTTTATTTTATTTTGCACCTAGACGATCTAAAGCTAATGTGTATCCATCAGCACCATAGACTAAGCATCGTTTGACACGACTAATAGTAGCCGTGCTCGCACCTGTTTCTTCTACAATTTTTTCGTAGCTATCACCGGCACGTAGCATTTTTGCTACTTGTAAGCGTTGAGACAAAGCTTTCAATTCATTAATCGTACAGATATCTTCAAAGAACGCATAGCACTCCTCAGTATTTTCAAGCGTTAATATAGCGGTGAATAGCTCATCGTTTTGTTCACTTCTCAACTTCTCATTGATACTCATAGGATCCTCCTACTTCTTATTCATCGCTTTAGACCAAGCATCGCCAATCATTTGGACTAATTGTACCAAAATAACCAAGATGATAATGGTAGCAATCATAATATCAGCTTGGAAACGTTGGTAACCATAGCGGATAGCAATATCACCAAGGCCACCGCCACCGATAGCACCAGCCATTGCAGAGTAACTGATGAGGTTAACGATAAGAACCGTTACGTTATCGATAATTGTAGGCAATGCTTCAGGTAATAAAACCTTCCAAATAATTTGGAGTGGGCTTGCACCCATAGATTGAGCCGCCTCAATAACACCAAAGTTAATATCTTTAATAGATGTTTCTACAAGGCGCGCTAAGAATGGAATCGCCGCAATTGTTAAAGGTACACAAGCAGCTGTTGTACCAATAGATGTACCTACTACCATACGCGTAAATGGAATGATAGCAACCATCAAGATGATAAATGGTACGGAACGCGTTGCATTGACTATGGCACCTAATACTTTATTAAGCGCTACATTTTCTAAAATATGGCCCTTAGATGTGACTACCAAAACAACACCGAGAGGAATACCAAGCAACATAGCCATAATCGTAGAGATAATGGTCATTTGCAATGTATCAAGGGTACCAGTTATGAGAAGGTTAATTATTTGCTCTGACATAACCGATCACCTCGCTTTCAATTGGTAATGTTTTGATGTAGTCTAAGCCCTCTTGTGCATTTTCAGGATCACCATTCAAAATGACAATGAGGCGACCAACGCATGTATTTTGGATGTAATCAATACCACCGAAAAGGATGCTTACATCGAGGTTAAAGCGGCGTACAAGGCCTGCTACTACAGGTTCATCCGTAGCTTGGCCCGTAAATTTAAGGCGCACTAATGGAGCTGTACCACCAACCCATTGGTCGTGCAATTCCAAGTGCTCCAAAGCTTCTGGTGGCAAGTTTTCACTGACTACAGAACTAATAAATTCTTTTGTAGTATTTTCTCGTGGATGTGTAAATACTTCAACAGTGGAGCCTTCTTCGAGAATGACACCGCCTTCAATAACCGCTACGCGATCACAGATTTCGCGGATAACATGCATCTCATGTGTGATGAGAACGATAGTAAGGCCCATTTTTTCATTGATGTCTTTCAACAATTTCAAAATGGATTCTGTTGTTTGTGGGTCAAGAGCAGATGTAGCTTCATCACAAAGAAGAACCTTTGGATTAGACGCTAAGGCACGAGCAATACCAACACGTTGTTTTTGACCACCAGACAATTGAGATGGATAGTTGTTCATACGCTCAGTAAGGCCTACGATATCAAGAATTGGCGTAATGCGTTCCTTGATTTCAGACTTACTCAAACCTTGTAATTCCAACGGAAATGCCACATTGTCATATACTGTACGAGAGGACAATAGGTTAAAATGTTGGAAAATCATGCCGATATCTTTGCGCGCTTTACGCAAATCGGATTTGCTAAGTGTTGTTAAATCTGTACCATTAACGATAACAGAGCCAGATGTAGGGGCTTCGAGCATATTGATGCATCGAATCAATGTGGATTTACCGGCCCCAGATTGACCGATAATGCCAAAGATCTCACCTTCTTTAACTTCAAGGCTAATATCTTTTAATGCTTCCACACGAGTAGCGCCTTCATAGACTTTACTAATGTGTTGTAATTGAATCAAAATAATGTCCTTTCTTAAGGTAAAAGTTTACCATGTTATGAAAGTAGATAACCTATTAAGGCAAACCTTCTTCCATCAATTTTTCTAATGCTTCGCGTAGACGAAGTGTAATAGCACCTGGTTTACCACCAGATACTGGATTTCTGTCTAGCTTAGTAATTGGGATGACACCACCAATTGTATCGGTAAAGAATAATTCATCCGCATCATCTACAAAGGCGCGGTCGAATTCTTTTTCAATAACGGTGATACCTAGAGACGGTGCTACGCGAGTCAAAATCATTTGGCGCGTAATACCTTTTAAGATATGATTATCTGCTGGGTGCGTATACAAGATACCATCTTTTACAGCAAATACATTAGATGTAGCACCTTCTGTACAGATGCCATCGCGGAATAACATAGCTGTATAAGCAAATTTCTTTTCTGCTTTAGTTTGAGCCAAAATATTTGGAATCAAGTTAGTAGTCTTAACATCTACATGGTCCCAACGTTCATCAGGCAATGCAATCGCTTTTACCCCTTCGCCCAATTTGTTCACTGCATCCATATCTAAATTACGAATGGACATGAGCATTTGTGGTTCTAGTTTAGAACGATCATATGCATGATGACGTGGCGCTACACCACGGGAGATTTGCAAATAAATATAGCCCTCTTTGATTTCACTTTGCTCGATTAAAATTTCGTGCAATTCTGTCAAATCATCTGGGGTCATTTTTACAGGAATATCCATTTCACGCATAGAGCGATACAAGCGATCTTGATGGTAAGACAATGCGAAGCAACGGCCTTTTACGACACGCACCACTTCGTATACGGAGTCACCAAACAAATAGCCACGGTCATCAATGCTGATAACCTTAGCACCTGGTTCAACGAATTCGCCATTAAAATATGTTAATTCTTGCATAGGAGCACCTCTTTTTCTATATCGTTACTCTATCAAGTAGTAATCATCATGGACTTATTATATCACAATTACTTTCAAATTTTCACACTTTACTTTGTGAAAGATATAACTTAGATATACAAAAATCCGCTAGGATACCATAGTTAAAAACTATATCCTAGCGGATTAATTTAATGCCCTAATATAAATTTACGTAATGGTTTAGGTACATGGTTTAATATCACGGTAGTCAAATAGGACAGGCCTAGCGCCATCACATACATAGCTAGCACATTAACTACGGTATATAAAAGATTATATTTAGCCATCACGCCAGAGATGATCAACAACCAGAATGGATGTGCTAAATAAATACCATAGGACTTATCCCCTATTTCTGACCAAGTAGATTCCATGGTCGCATTCATTGGTAAGGTTTGGAATAAGAACAGGCTAAATAGTGTTCCCAGTCCAGTATAGAGGACACCCATTGGGCTCATTTGATGAACTGTATAAATTGCTTCAAGCACTGTATAATGCCATACGTCCATGACATAGTAGTAGGATCCAAGCATCAGCAAAATAGAGCCTACCGCACTAACACCTAATAAATAACGATAGCGCCACATGTATTCGCATACCGTTTCATAGCGCTCAGCACATACAGCCCCCAACAGGAATATCCACACATAATGGATAACCCAATAGTTAAGTCTCATGTCAAAAAGATATTTCAACACAGGGTTATTGCTAAGATGTTCTGTTACCCAACGGCCGAGCATGTAAGATGATACATAATCGATGCCAACTTGGATGATAAATAATAGAACCATACAAAATACAGGGCGTTTTAAGATGACTTTCACCATAGCTCGCCATAGTGGCATCATCACGTAGAACCATAAGAGGATAACCATAAAGTATAAATGATACATAGACGTACCAAATAATAGATTTACAGCCAATGGTCCAGGATGTAAATTACCAAGGTTATGCGCCGTTAGTCCCGTGTAGAGTAAATAAAATATGGACCACGTAATATATGGAAATAGCACCACCTGAATACGGCGGTGCATAAATTCCTTATATGAGAATGGTCCCTCTACAGATGTGTGGTAGAACAATCCAAATGCAGAGAGGAAGAAAAATGCTGGTACTCCAAAGCGCGATAGAATTTCTAAGACGCTAATGAGTTCTAAATTTACAAAAGGATTTTGTAATGCGTAAGAACCTACATGAATGCCGATAACACCGAGCATACAGAGGCCACGCATATATGTAATTTCCGGTAAAAATGCTTTTTTCATGTCCATTCCCTATTCATTATTGACCAGGTACAACTGCAGGTGTTGGCACAAGGCGTGGACCTTGAGATGTTGTAGCCGGTTGTTTAACTACTGGAATTATAGATGATGTAATTTGAACAGCTGTTGTCTTTGCTGGTTGAGCAGGTTGTGCTGGCGCAGCTTGACCATTCGCTTTAGCTGCTTCCTCAGCCTTAGCCTTAGCCTCTGCCTCAGCTTTAGCTTTCGCTTCTGCTTCACGTTTCAATCGCAATTCTTTTTCAAGAGGTACCACTGGTTTGTCGTAAACAGTGATATCTGTTTCGAATAGACGACCCCAAGGGAATGTAGCTTTTACTGTACGAGGATCGATTTTAAGATATTTTTCAGCGAAGTCTTGAATTCGTTCGCCTAAGTAGCTTTCAAGACGTTCATTTAACTCACCAGAATAACGTACATTATCTGTGCGAATAGAGTCTTGCATACGGTAAATATCTTTGCGGATATTTGCTTGGTACGCCCAGTTATCCAAATATTGTTGAGTCAACATTTTGCGGTGACCTTCTGGGCTCATAGTTTTGAGCAATACCCCTTGCGCAATGGCGTAGCCTACCGTATTACTTGCGGTATTCCAACCATTGTACGCACCGATTTTGTATAACATATCGCGTTTGTACATAGCAGATACTAATGTATTGTCCGCACCATTGTTATAAGCAATATCAGCAACGCTTACGTTTACACCAGAATCAACAGCTTGTTGAATTCGATCTACGAAAGCATTTGTAGAATTAGAAATCATCGGGAAGTTCTCGAAGCTTTCAGATTCACCAGTACTTGTAGTAAGTGGTGTATTTACTGCTAACAACACAGTTGGTTTACCTTGTGTCACCATAGTGCCACCTACGGCCTCAACGTGTTGAGCAATTGTTTTATCAATCGTTTGGTCTTCGTAACCTGGCAATGTTTTACCGCCACCACCGAGTGGGTAAATTACAGAGAATGTTGGTTTTTCTGTACTTTCATCTGTACGAGAACGAGCCATCAACAATAGACCAAGTTGATCGGCACCAGGGAAGCTACCATATTTCTCAGCAGGAATATCCTTAGAGTATTTACTTAAGTAACGACCTTCTAATGCAGATTGGGACAATTGAGATGTATCATCATGGCCCAATGCAAAGTAATCGAATACACCGCTACGAGTTTCATCAATCAACTCTTTGTTGATTTTCATATTTTTTTGACGGCGGTCAAACCAGTCTTGTAAATATTCTACAGGAACAGAGGCTTGTAAGCTCATCAATTTTTGAGTTTCCTCTTGTGTTAAGGAGCCAGAGTCTAATTTATCTTGCAATGCTGCAATTTGGAAGATAGTAGGACCATATTCCGCATAATAAGCTGGTTCAGTGCCGCCACCACTAGCACGTGGAGAACGCATTACAGTACCAAAACCATAAATACGCACGTTTTTATTACGAGCTTTTAAGGATTCAATGCGTTTTAAACGGCTTTCCAATGTAGTCAGTGGAATGTTGTGTTTACGAGAGTCTACAAGACCACCATAGATAAGCGTATCTGTACTCAATACCATCACATCAGCACGGCCTGCATTTTGTTCAACCCAAGCCATGATTTGATCTGCTTGACCTTGGTAATTCTTACCAGAAATCAAGTTCTGAGGTGGTGTCAATATAGTCATACCTGCTTCGCGAGCTGTATCTACAGTATATTGTAAGCTTACAGGGCGATCATCTTGAGGTACATACAACACGGTTTCCGCATCAATTTTAATAGATGTGCCAGTAGCGATAGCTGCAGCCATAAGTGCTACTTTCAACCATTTATTCGTCATAAATCAAATCTCCTTCTGTGTAGCGAGTACTCCCGACTCGCGAAATTAACTGTTTTATAATACTCTCTTTTTCTGACACTTTTATGAAATGTTCATATGCTCAATAGTATAATTATATCATTTGACCATTATTTCGCAACCGGCTTGGTTTTCCCTACCTTAGGTAGACTCCAATTGTACTTGATGGCTAACAGACGGATAACGAGCACCACTGTGAAAGCACCATATACAGCCATACTGTCCCAACTAGATGTAACCATAAGATAATAAACAATGCCGCCAATAATACTAGGCAATGCATATACATCCTCTTTTAAAACAGATGGTATGCGCTGTGCTAGCATATCCCGGATAATACCGCCACCTACTGCAGTTATCGTACCTAACAGTACAATAAATATAGGCAACTCTGGATAGAGTTTAAAACCTGCAGAGGCGCCTGTAACAGTAAATGATGCTAACCCTAATGCATCGGCTAATAAATAACTAGCACGACTACGAGGGCCCATTGCATGCTTACGGTAACGGCTGTTGTAAATCAAGAACACAATAACTGTTACAGCTAAGACAACCGTTACGTACACTACATTTCGCAGTGAGTTCGGCGGAAAATAACCGAGCAATACGTCCCGTACAATACCGCCGCCGATAGCCGTAGCCAACGCCAACACGGCCATACCAAATATATCCATCTTCCGAGCTACCCCAACAAGCGCACCGGATACGGCAAAGGCAATGGTGCCAATCATATCAAACATATACCATATAATATCCATAATTCCCCCATATAATCTATTCGCATAACTGCGTACACTGTGATAGACTTTATGTAAGATATTATACATGAAGAGGTATGCCAATGACAAAAGACATTACTGTAGATATTGAAAATATGGATGAACGCTCTCGCGACGAATATTTTATGTCCATCGCTATGGAAGAAGCGCGCAAGGCCTATGACCTTGGAGAAATCCCTATCGGTGCCATTCTCGTAAAAGATAATACCATCGTTTCACGCCATCATAATCGTCGTGAACTCGATCACGATGCAACGGCTCATGCAGAGGTCCTTGTAATCCGCGAAGCATGCGATGTCCTCAAGCGCTGGCGGTTGACTGGTTGTACCCTGTATGTTACGATAGAGCCGTGTCCGATGTGCGCTGGAGCCATCATCAACAGTCGTATTGACCGTGTTGTATATGGTGCAAGTGATTACAAAGGAGGCGCCGTGGAATCGCTATTCAATGTGCTCTCTCATCCTGGTTTAAATCATGAACCAGAACTAGCATCTGGTGTGCTTGGTGATGAATGCAGCCAAATTATGAAAGACTTCTTTAAAGAGCGCCGTAAAGCACGGAGGAGTACCCAAGAGGCTGAAGGGTCCGCACTCGAAATGCGGTAGGTCGGGCAACCGGCGCGGGGGTTCAAATCCCTCCTCCTCTGCCAACTAAACTATATAAAGCGCTAACTATGGTTAGCGCTTTTTTTGTATCTATATTGACTCAACAACTTATATAACTCTATTGTTACCTATATAATTAATCTATATTTATCAATACTTTGGTAACTTTATGAGTTATAATATACACAAGATATAATTACTGCTATTAAATAGACTCAAGGGGACACGACTATGAAAAAATATTACCCTTATCTCATCACATTGAGTCATATGATTAATGACTCTTGTCAAAGTGTGTTGCCTGCCCTCTTACCACTGTTCATTTATACCTATGGACTGAGTTTGGAGCAAGCAGGTTTTCTCATCTTAGCTAATACAGCATTATCGTCATTATTACAGCCATTATTAGGCTATATTTCAGACAAGATTAATCAACCGCGACTCATTGCCTTTGGTGTTTTATTATCCGCCTGTAGTACAGGTATGATGGGCTTTGTTACCTCTTATGAAAGCCTCCTTGTTTGCGCCACATTAGCAGGTGTAGGTTCCTCTATTTTCCATCCAGAAGGCGCTAAAATTATGAACCGCCTCGGTGGTGGTAAAAAGGGTAAGGCTATGGGCACCTTTGCCATAGGCGGCAGTTCTGGCTTTGCCTTTGGTCCACTCTTTGCAGGCGCCATCGCCTATACAGTAGGTCCACATGGACTGGCTGCTTTTACAGTGGCTGGTATTATTATATTTACTGCCTTATTCGCGCTCATGCCTCGCATCGTAGCGCATGCGCGTACCATTGATCAAGCAGTAGCTACAGAAAATCCGATTGTAGCCGCAAAACCACTAAAAAACTATTGGAAATACTTTGGTATCTTGTTCATTATCATCCTAAGCCAGTCGGTAAACTTCCGCGTTATCAATGCGTTCATTCCTATCTTCTGGACTCGTGAACTCGGTACTAGCCCAGAACAAGGTAGCTTTGCATTAACCGTATTCTTTAGTATTGGCATCTTCATGACCTATATTGGTGGTCTATTAGGCGATAAATATGGTCCTATCAAGATTATCAGACTCTCCCTATTAGTTTGGTTACCAGCTATGTTCCTATTAACCGAAGTTCCTAATTTCTCACCACTCATCATGATGCCTGTAGCTTACTTGCTACTACTCATGATTGGTGCTGCAAAAGCTATCAGTTACAGCCCCGTTATCGTACTAGGCCAAACCTATCTCGCTAAAAGCATCGGCTTTGCATCAGGCATTACCCTCGGCGTAAGCCAAACCATCGGTGGTGTAATCGCACCTGTTGTGGGTAACCTAGCAGATACCTACTCCCTACCAGTCGCTATGATGACACTTGTGCCATTCCTAATAGGGGGCCTTGGGGCATCATTGCTACTTAAAGATCCAAAAAAATTACAATAAAAAAGCCCCCTCGCGGGGGCTTTTATTTTTAGCTAAATTAGTGTTTTAGCATTTCATTCAAGATAACTATGTCCGTTTCTTTCATACCTTGAGCTACAGTACCAATACTGCGGATGGTATCATCAACGGAGTATGCTACAAGTCCATCGCCTTTTTGGTAGTTTTTGTTAAGGCGAGCTTGTTTATAGCCCATGAACGCGCCATCAAGGGAGATAGCAATTTTACCTGCGCAGGATGGTTTCGCGCCATCGCATACGATACCGGATAAGCTAGCAAGACCATTCACAAGAGTATTTTCGATAATATCTTTGCTATCACCTTTCAAGAAGGCAATACCAGCCACACTGACTACACCAGCAGATACAACGCCGCAATAGGCGGACAATTTACCAATGCCAGATTTAACGTAGAGCGTCAACAAGTTAGCGAAAACAAGAGCACGGTACAATTCATCATCACTTTTACCAAGTTCCTCAGCAGTTGTAATGATAGGTACAGATACAGTTAGCCCTTGGTTACCAGAGCCAGAACAAATAACTACAGGCAATGGACACCCACTCATACGCGCATCGGATCCAGCCGCTGCACGAGCTTTACATTTTGTTTCAAGAGACGGATTTTCTTCATCCAACAATAAGAGCTGTCCAATATTGGAGCCATAATCATTAGACAAACCTTCTCGAGAAATAGCAGTATTATATTCTACTTGCTGCTTGATTTGAGGAATGATGCCAGAAATATCTGCCGTTTTAGCAAATTCGTAAATGCTATCAAAGGTCATAGCATATTCTGTCTTTGCGGCTTTCTTGATTTTATTAATCGTTTCAGACACAATCTCACCATCTACAGCGACATAGGTTACATTTGTATGGTCGTTTTCAATGCGAACCACCGCCGTATGTTCATCTGTTTCTGCAGTGATTTCAATATAAAGATTATCTACGCCTTCCGCAAGTGACACTGTACAGAAGTTGGCATCTAGCAATGTGCCGAGCCATTTACGATCTTCATCTGTAGCAGATTCTAATACCTCTAGCTCACGCTCAGGGTGACCTACAATGGCACCAAGGGTAGTAGCCGCTTGAAGACCTTTTCGACCACCAGAGTTAGGAATGACTACGGATTTTACATTTTTTATAATATTCGCGCTGCATCGTGCGTGAATATGGTTAGGAAACTCATCTAAAACAGAGACTGCCTTCGCAGCCGCATAAGCCAATGCAATTGGCTCAGTGCACCCGAAGGCAGGACGCATCTCTGATTGTAACAAGGAAATATAATCCATCTTATACTTCCGCAATAATTTCCACTTCTACAATAACGCCTAATGGAAGGTCTTTTACTGCTACACATGAACGAGCTGGTTTAGAAGTGAAATATTTAGCATAAACTTCGTTGAATGCTTTGAAATCGGCGATATCAGCCAAGAAACAAGTTGTTTTAATAACTTCGGAGAAGTCAGAACCTGCTTCAGCCAATACAGCATCAATGTTTTTGCATACTTGTTCAGTTTGCTCTACGATACCGCTTGCAACAATGGAACCAGTTGCAGGATTGAGTGGAATTTGACCAGAAGCGAATAATAAACCGCCTACTACTTTAGCTTGAGAGTAAGGACCTACTGCTGCTGGTGCTTTGTCTGTGAAAATTGTTTTCATAATAATTCTCCTTTTAAATATAATAAAAAATAATATAGATTATTCTAATGCCACCATACTCACATTAGTAATTACCTTGTATATAACATACTCTGTGAAAGTATATCTATAACAAATTATTTAATAGATTTGAAGGCATTGTCAAATATCGTTTTGAAATAATTCCGTTGTACATCAGTAGTTACACCTACATATAGTACCGGTTTGCCTGGCTTCAACACAAATGCAGCATTTGCATAGAGCGGAGTTTGACCATCTCCTTCCGCATATAATAAGCGAGAGCTTGCTGCATAGGTTTGATACTTAGTGCCTGCCACAGGATGCACTTGTTCTGCATTTTCTACAGTAAGCGTTCTAGGTTTTATAAGTAGTTCACCTGACCGAGTTTTAAGATTAGCATAACGTTTTGGATCATTTAAAGGGACTACAGTTGTGGTAGTTGGAATTTGCTTATTAACGGCACCTAGCACGAGTTGCTCAGTAACAGGATCAATTTGACCTTTATCTAGAGCTGCCATAGCCGCCATAAACATAGGATCATTTCTCTTATCTTTAGCCACTTGTTGTGCTATTTGTTTAACATCTACCGCTACTACATATGCATCCTTTTGACCTGTTTTATCGGCCCCTTGTAATTGGTATACATCAAAGGTAGTGCCAAAGCTTTTGAAAACATCTTCAACCATCATATTCATCGCCATATTTTTTGAAGGATTTTGTTTCATTTGCTTCTCTACAAAATCACGTGTATTTGTTTTGGATGCAGAAACAACAGTTACATTGTTAGGCACTACCATGGACCCTGCAATTGTTTGTACATCCTTAGCAAAACCTACGCCAGATACAGTACCCACTAGGCAAGCTACACAAGCCAATACTTTCAAAGATTTCATATTATTTACCTCCCTTGAGAGATTGTGTTTGATACATATGATTCAACTCATTAGCCCAATAATCATAGCTAGAATCATCAGATGATAAAATCTGTAAGGATACACCTTTATCTGTAGGAACGGCATAACCAATCAAAGCATAAGAATTTCTAAAACCATCATAGCTAAGACCACCACGCAAATCGCCTGTTACAGCCGTACCATAACGTGTTTGAACAGGTTTATATCCTACATGAGTTGCATCTAGGCTCACTTGTTTTGCCATAAAGTCTACATAAGAACGGAGCTCTTCTTTACTTTTAGGAGATAAATTCTTTTCTGTAGCAAGCATTTTATCAACTACCCCCATAATGTGAGCAGGTAACTTGTCATTTAGCATCTTCAAATCTTTCGCTAATTTAGCACCTTCAATAGTATTGCCCTTCAAACCTTGTAATTGTTGTTGAGCCTTCTCTTTAGAGTAGGAATCTACATATTTAGAGATAGAACTTTTTATTGCAGTTTTTTCTGCATCTGGATCCTTTTCTAAAATAGTTTTATTCATACCAATTACTTGATCTATGGCATTTTTAGAATAGTCTACAACGACTAACTGACCTACATGGTGACCTTGTTTATCCGTCCCTTGTAATTGATAGACGGAAAATCCATCTAACACATCGCCCTTGAAAGGTTCAACCTGTACCGGTGCTTGTAATTTTAAACTAGTATTAACAGCATCAACAGCCGCTTTATTTGCCACTGAAATTATTTGGCTTTGCTCATTATTACGTAGCTTTGCATCCGTAGGAACATGTATTACCTCTACTGCTTTCACTGTAGAAGATGTACTACCGTATAAACCATAGCCTAAATCTACTGTATCAGCATATGCCACTGCACCCATGCCAACAGTCAAGCACGTCGCACAAGCCAATGTCATCAATTTTTTATTGAGAGCTCTCATAAGACACCTCACGATTTAACAATACACTATGTATACAGATTATATTCATAACCTGTACTGCATCTATAAGATTTCAAAAAGATAATCTATACTGCATATATTAATTATTATACTATATAGAGATGTATAACTGTATAGTGTAATTTACAACCTATCAGTTCTGCTATACAATACTTAAATAGATATGTAAACATAGAGTATGAGAAATAGAAAGGAGTGCACACTTGGTGTGCTTTTATTATGATACAAGAAATAATTCCACTCACTAGGCCTCGTACATTAGCAGCCGCTTTAGGGCCTACTATTTTAGGTGCAGCCTTTAGTTATTATGCATTTGGTGCAGTAAAGGGTACAGGTCTCGCCATTTTCCATACGATTTTAATATTTTTAGCTGTTGTAACAGCTCAAATTGTTGCTAACTTATGGAATGAATACAAAGATTTTAAATCTGGTCTCGATGCGGGGCAAAAGGTCGGCAATGCTGGTTCTATCACCCGTGGTGCCATTACACCAGAGCTCATCGTTACCATGATTAAGGTACTCATGGTTGTACCTATTATCATCGGTCTTTATCTATCGGCAACTATCACCTGGTACTATATTCCAGCTGGTTTTCTTTGCATTCTCATCAGTTTTCTCTACTCTGGTGGGCCAAAACCAATTTCTCGCACACCATTTGGTGAAATTTCCTCTGGTATCGCTATGGGTTTTGCCATCGTCCTCATTACAGGCTATGCATGGACGCGAGACTTATCTTTAGCATTATTAATCCCTGCTATTCCATCTACATTACTAGTTGGCTCCATTATGCTCACTAATAACATTCGTGATATTAGAAATGATGAAAGCCACGGTCGTCGCACATTACCAATCGTTTTGGGTCGGGAACGCGCGCTCAGTCTAATGAGCATCACCTACCTATTCAACTTTATTTGGATTCTTGCATGGATCATTGTAGGTCACATGACATGGTTCTCCCTATTAGCATTCTTTGCAGCACCACTAGCTTTCAAAACTGTACACACCTTAAGTACAAAAACAGATGAATTCCTGCTCGACAAAGCGATGGGCACCACTGCGGGAGCAGCTATGATTTATCAAATCATGTGGTCCATTGGACTTATCATCGGTAAATAAGGGTCCATAGCTTAAAGTTATGGAGAACCTACAATAATTCCTTCTTGATAGATAGGGAATAATTTAGTACTATTAATGTAATATTTTATATGAACTAATTGTAAAAGGAGTGTGTCTAATGAGAAAATTTTTAGCATTAGCGGCTACTGTAATCCTTGGCGGTGCTTTACTAATCGCAGGTTGCGGTAACGACAACAGCAAACAAGCTGCTAGCAATGGCAAGCAAGTATTAAAAATCGGTGCTACAGCAGTACCTCACGCAGAAATCTTGGAACAAGTTAAACCTATCTTGGCAAAAGATGGTATTGATTTACAAATCACTGAATTCACTGATTACAACACACCAAACCTTGCTTTGGGTGATAAAGAAATCGATGCAAACTTCTTCCAACATGTACCTTACATGGATGAATTCGCAAAAGCTCACAATCTTCCACTAGTATCTGCTGGTGGTGTTCACCTTGAACCAATGGGCTTATATTCTCGTCAAATCAAAGATTTGAAAGATCTTCCTAAAGGCGCTAAAATCGCTATCCCTAATGACCCTACAAACGGTGGTCGTGCATTATTGTTATTACAAAAAGAAGGTCTTATCACATTGAAAGACTCCAGCAATATCTTATCTACAGTTCAAGATATCGCTTCCAACCCTAATGGTTACCAATTCGTTGAATTAGAAGCAGCTCAAGTACCTCGTTCTCTTGACGACGTTGCTTTAGCAGCTATCAACACTAACTTTGCATTGAATGCAGGTCTTAACCCTAGTAAAGATGCATTGGCAATCGAATCTAAAGATTCTCCTTACGTAAACATCGTTACTGTACTTAAAGGTAACGAAAGCGATCCTCGCATCAAAAAATTAATGGAAGCACTTCACAGCCCTGAAATCAAAAAATTCATTGAAGAAAAATACAAAGGTGCAGTTGTTCCTGCATTCTAAGGTATAAAGTAAAAGAGACCACATATGTGGTCTCTTTTTTTACTATAAACTATCAGCGCCAAATCTAAATGGTAATAATTCATCAAGATCAACGACTCTATAATTGCCTTTTAAATTAGCCAAAATAATCTGTGGTATTTCAAATTCAGAAATCACCTGGCGACAAGCGCCACATGGTGCACAAGGCCCTTCCGTATCAGCAACTACGGCAAGGGCCTTAAATTTTGTATGACCTTCTGATACGGCTTTAAATATAGCAGTTCGTTCTGCACAGTTCGTTAAACCATAGGAAGCATTTTCTATATTACAGCCTTCATAGATACTTCCATCCTCGCATACAAGGGCTGCACCTACACCAAAATGGGAGTACGGACTATAGGTTTTCTCTCGAGCTGCTATAGCACGATCAATAAGCTTTTGAATTTCCTGTTCTGTCATATGAGTTTCCCTTTCTATCATATGGATCTCCTCATTCCACCATATCAAGAATTGTATCCACCACAGCTGGTGCAGTTTTGCCAAAGGTAATTGCCTCTAAATATGTTTTACTAGCATTGGCGAACAAGCTTTCATCTGAAGCATACAAGGTAGCTATACTTTCACCAGCTCGAACAGTATCACCTGTTTTCTTATGCATTACGATGCCTGCACTATAATCGATAGGACCATCCTTAACTGTGCGACCAGCTCCAAGCATAACAGATGCAATACCACATTGCTCGGTGTTCATATGCGTAATATGCCCGTCTTGAGGCGCTGTAACATCATAGGTAAATTTTCCGATTGCTAATAAGCTTTCATCATCAAGAACTCGGCTATCTCCACCTTGAGCATCAATCATCATACGCAATCGATCTAATGCGGCGCCAGAGTCGAGTGCCTCTTGTACATGGCTAAGGGCAGTTTCATAGTCACATATATGACTCAATACGAGCATGTGGGCTGCCATAATAAGACATTCATGAGTTAAATCCTGTGGGCCATGCCCTTTCAAGGTATCAATAACCTCGCGAATTTCCAAAGCATTGCCAATGGCGTGACCTAATGGTCGATCCATATCTGTTAAAACAGCCTTAACAGAGCGGCCATTTTCCTTACCGATATCTACCATTGCTTTAGCCAATGCACGAGCATCGTCTAAGGTTTTCATAAAGGCGCCACTGCCAACCTTTACGTCTAGCAAGATAGCTTGTGCCCCAGAAGCTAGTTTTTTACTCATCACAGAGGATGCAATCAATGGAATACTATCTACAGTGCCCGTTACATCTCGCAAGGCATAGAGCTTTTTATCTGCTGGTGCTAGCCCTTCAGACTGACCGATTACAGCTAGGCCTATTGTATTAACTTGATTAATGAATGATTCTTGGTCCAAGGATACCTTTAAGTTTGGTATGGATTCCATCTTATCGATTGTGCCACCCGTATGTCCAAGGCCACGGCCCGACATTTTTGCCACCTTTCCGCCACAAGCAGCTACGAGAGGTCCAATGATGAGCGTTGTCTTATCCCCTACACCGCCGGTGCTATGTTTATCTACTGTTATACCATCGATGTTGGATAAATCTACCATGTGCCCCGATTGTGCCATCGCTAATGTCAATGTACCTAGTTCACAAGCATTCATCCCATTAAATACAATGGTCATCAACAAAGCACTCACTTGATAGTCGGGAATTTCGCCATTCACATAGCCAGAGATGACAAAGCGAATTTCCTCATCTGTTAATGGTAAATTAGAACGTTTTTTTAGAATAATATCATACATGCGCATGGTTATACCGCCATTCTAAGAAACCACCTAAGCACTGCCTAGGTGGTTTTCTATTACACTTCTTCGTCTAAATGATCTTTAAGTAGTTCTACTGCTGCACTGGCGCCAATACGGCTACAACCTTCTGCAATATAAGCTTTCATATCAGAGATAGAACGAATGCCACCGGCAGCCTTAATTTTTACATTAGGTCCGATGTGTTTCTTAAAGAGCTGAATATCTTCAATACTGGCACCACTGCTACCAAAACCTGTAGATGTCTTGATATAGTCAGCACCACCATCCGTAATGCATTTACAGAGAGCTATCTTTTCAGAATCAGTAAGGTAACAAGTTTCAATAATAACCTTTAAGATTTTGTCTCCACAAGCTGCTTTAAGAGCTTTAATTTCACCGGTAACCGCATCAAAGTCCCCTTGTTTTACATTACCTAGGTTAATAACCATATCAATTTCAGAGGCCCCTTCCGAAAGGGCTTGTTTTGTTTCAGCTACCTTTACTTCAGTCGTTTCATAGCCTAAAGGGAACCCAATAACAGTGCAAACATTAAGATCTGGATACGCTTCATGGGCAGAGGCCACAAAATCTGGGGGAATACAAACAGATGCTGTTTTATAGGCTACGCCGGCGTCACAAATTTCTTTAATATCATCCCATGTAGCTGTAGGACGCAATAGTGTGTGATCCACATAGGATAATAATTCTTTACCTAACATAGTGTCTCTCCTTACTAAAAGAACGACATTTGCTCTGGCTCAGGTTCTTTATGTAAAGCCTCTTGAGCAGCGCGATTTTTGTCATCAATAAATGGTTCTAGTGGTACACCTGTAGCCTTCAACAAATCTGGCAAGCTATTAACGCCCTTAGCCTTAGCTGCCTCTAACACAACCTTAGCACATGTTTCCGCATCATCTAATGCGTAGTGGTGTTTAAACTCAACCCCGATGTATGCAGCCATTGTGTTTAGCTTATGGTTTACTAAATCTGGCCATACAGCACGTGAAAGTTTCACCGTACATGCATAATCTAGCTCTGGCCAAGGAATTTTATAGTAATCCAGTGTAGCACGCAATACATTCATATCGAATTTTGCGTTGTGAGCTACCATGATATTGCCTTTTAAATGATTTTCGTAGATAGCGTTCCACAATTGATCAAAGGTTTTCTCATGGATAACATCCTTTGGTTGAATGCCATGAATTTCAATGCATTCATCATCAAAACTCATGAACGGTGGTTTTATAAGGCTATATGCCTTTTTGGTAATCTGTCCATCCTTTACGGTAATAACCGCCAAGGAGCACGCACTATTTTTAAATTTATTAGCTGTTTCAAAGTCTAATGCAACAAAATCTAACATAGGACTCCTTTCAAATCTATATGTTTTTTAATTTATATATAAGAATTGTATTCATTTTCTCCATTTATTATAGCATGAAACACTCTATAATCTACTATTCAACGGTGACTATTAGTCGCCTCTTTCACATCAAATTTAATTGACAGATAGGCCCTCTGTATGTGAAAATTATTTAGATATATATGTAGTATGGAGGTTGCAAGATGGCAGATGACAGATTAATCGTTGCCCTTGATGTATCCACTATGGATGCGATGAAAGAAACCGTAACAGCCCTTGGTGATGCGGTTAGCTTTTACAAGGTCGGCATGGAGCTATTCTACGCCGAAGGAGAGCAAACAGTTCGCTATTTACAAGAGCAAAACAAACAAGTATTTCTTGATTTGAAATTACATGATATTCCTAATACGGTAGCACATGGCGTGTCTTCCCTAACTCGTTTAGGTGCTAACTTGATCACTATGCATGGTCAAGGTGGTCCAGTTATGATGAAAGCAGCTGTACAGGCAGCTCGTGAAACAGCTGAACAATTAGGTGTTGAAAGAACTAAATTGTTGGCAATTACTGTATTGACTAGCTTTGATGATGAAGCTTGGACCTCTACTGGTGGACAATTGCCTATTTCTGACCAAGTGATTCGTTTAGCAAAACTCGCTAAAGAATGTGGTATGGATGGCGTTGTATGTTCTGCATTAGAAGCTAAGATGATCCGTGAAGCATGTGGTGATGATTTCCTCATCGTAACACCTGGTATTCGCCCATCCTTTGCAGCAACCAACGACCAAAAACGTATTGCTACTCCTGCTAGTGCATTACAAGATGGCGCATCTCGCCTCGTTATTGGCCGCCCTATTACACAGGCTGAAAATCCTCGTGAATCGGTTCGTTTAATTATTGAAGAAATGGAGAAGGTATCCAAATGATGACAGAACAAGAAGTAAAACAATTACTGATCGACACTCAAGCTATTTTAGAAGGTCACTTCCTTTTGACATCTGGTCTCCACAGCCCAATGTACGTTGAAAAGTTCAACGTATTGCAACATCCAAAATATACAGAAGCACTTTGTAAAGAATTAGCTGAACGCTTCCGTGATCAAAACGTTGAGCTTGTTATCGGCCCTATGACTGGTGGCATCTTACTAGCTCACGAAGTTGGTAAAGCACTTGGTACACGTGCAATCTTTACAGAACGCGAAAAAGGCGTTATGACATTACGTCGCGGTTTCAGAATTGAACCTGGTACACGCGTACTTATCGTAGAAGACATCGTAACAACTGGCGGTTCCGTACAAGAAGTAGTTAACGTAGTTAACCAATCTGGCGGCGAAATCGTAGGTGTAGGCCTTCTTGTTAACCGTTCTGGCGGTAAAGCAGAATTCGGCGTACCTCATGAAAAAGTACAAGCCTTACTTAACCTCGAAGTTCCTACATACAAACCTGAAGAATGCCCTCTTTGCAAAGACGGCGTAGCTATGACAGAACGTGGTTCTAAACATATCAAATAAAATGACTAAAGACCTATGCATATGCATAGGTCTTTTCTTTTAATATTTAAGTTAATAAAAGTATTAGTTAATAAATATATTCCCAGTCTATCAAATACAATCAACGTTCATCACCAGATACAAAAAGAGCTCCTTCACGAAGGAGCTCTTTTTGTTTGTGTGTAGTTATTGTGTGTAAGAGAGAGATTCTGATACGAATGTATCACATAGAGTGTGTGGCTCTATGGTGGCCATGAATGCACTTTCACGGCCACGTTCTCTATCATTTTATGAGAGTAAGGGGCTCATAAAGTATGGTTAGTTTTGTGTAGTTTGTGGTGCACCTTGTTCAGTTTGTTGTTGTGGCGCATTACCATTAGTTTGTTGAGGTGGTTGACCTTGCATAGGCATTTGACCTTGCGGAGGCATTTGGCCTTGCGGAGGCATTTGACCATTATTTGGACCCATACCATCCATCATTTGGTTTTGACAATTTTGGTACATATGTTGACCATTATTTGGCCCCAGACCATTTTGAGGCATCATTTGATTATTTCCATCCATCATATGTTGGTCCATATGCATATTAGAACCATCATGTCTATGTGGTTTTCTAAACTGTTGTTCATTGGTTTTCATCCATTCACCAAAATTTGGTAGATCATTTACTGCAAATGATGTACCTACCCCTACAGCACTGATTACAGTTAGAATAGCAGCAATTATAATTCGTCTCATAGGTCCTCCTTAATCTACATTGCTGAAATAACGTTCGCGTACACCACGAAGTTCAATACCAATAAAGATACATGTAAGGCCCCCAAAGAGACCTACACCACCAAGTGCAACTAAAGTTATTACTGACAACGCAGGAAATGCCGTTACATTCTCAAACGGTTGCCATGAGCTACCTAACAAGAATAAGATAGCTGGTGTAATAATAAAAGTAAGAACACCTACAATATAGGATAGCGCGCTGCCAATAGAAAGTAATGTTTTGGAAGCACTTCTCGCCATACCTGGCAATTGTGGTAATAAACGTTCTTTATAATCATCAAATCTTGCATAGATTGCTTGCATATTAACAGATTTACTTTCACCACCATCTTGGCCTAATGTATCTGTAATAATACCTGCATCTACATAGGACGCATAGATTTCCTCTGGAGTTCCCAAAGATTTAATAATTTCGCTATCCGTAAGTCCTCTTTCATAACCTACAGCGAAATGTTCTTCATAAACCTCGATAATACTTTCTACATCAGCAACACGAGCCTTCTTAAATATATTGCGTAGTGCTTCTAAAAAGCTATTTTTGTTCATTATAGTCTACTCCTTTCAACAGGATGTTGATTACACCAGAAAATTCATCCCATTCTTGGCGCATCTTATTGTATGCTGCACGACCATCAGTCGTGATATGATAATATTTTCGAGATGGTCCTGTAGAGGACTCCTTCAAATAGGTCTCAACATACTTTTCTTTCTTTAATCTATTAAATAATGGATATATCGTTCCTTCCGAAATTTCAATATACTCCGAAATGGTGCTTACGATTTCATATCCATAGCGATCACTTTGTGTTAATAATGCTAGCACAAGCATATCCATAACACCTTTTTTTAATTGAACTTGCATAGTTCCTCCCTTTAGGCTGTGCTTGCCTGCCAATGTGAAAGCTCTCTTACGGTCACTATCATGTACTGACAAATACATAATAACACAAGGTACCTCGTATTGCAAGGTACCTTGTTAAAAATATATTTTACAAAACCAATTTTTGTTATTTATATACCTACTAAAGATAGATAAACTCTAGGTTTATAGAAATAAAATATTTTCAAAATTTATGCTAATTTCAAGTTATTTATATTGAAATATATCTCAATTATCATCGTATATAAAAAATCCTCATCCAAAGGATGAGGATTTCTGTTCAGGATAAAGAGACTTCACGTATCTAAAATAACCTGTATTTAATTTGAGGATGCTTGGCCTAATTTAAGCTGTGTACTCTTCATTTTACCATTGTGAGTATAGGATACTAAAACTGTATCGCCAGGGCTCTTAGCGTCGATTTGCTCTTTTAATTCTAATAATGTACTAATATCCTTGCCATCAATTTGAGCAATTGTATCCCCTTCTACTAAACCAGCCTTTGCTGCAGGACCATTCGCATCAAGTTGAACAATGAGAAGGCCTTCGCCTTCATAACTTACATTATTACGCGCTGCCGTTTGACGATCCACGGCCCACACACCAATATAAGGTCGCACAACCTTACCATTTTTAATAATAGAATCTACAACTGTCATAGCAGAGTTAATAGGAATGGCAAAACCCATACCTTCAACGCCTTCTTTAGAAATCTTAGAGCTATTAATACCAATTAACTCACCATCTGCATTAATGAGAGCACCACCAGAGTTACCTGGGTTAATAGCTGCGTCTGTTTGAATCAATGGGAAACGTTGACCTTGATCATCGATAGTTCGTGCTAATGCACTAATTACACCAGATGTAACAGAGCCTTTAAACTCTAGACCTAAAGGATTGCCAATGGCGATAGCCGGCTCCCCTACTTGCAAGGAATCAGAGTCACCAATTTTTATAGGTTGAATATCCTTTGGAGGATCGATTTTAACAACAGCTAAATCTGTTTGAGCATCCGTACCGATAACTGTACCTGTTACGGTAGATCCATTAGACAAAGATACTGTAACCTCTCCATTTTTAGCACCAGCTACAACGTGATTATTTGTTACGATATGTCCATCATTATCAATCAATACGCCAGAGCCTACACCCTCACCAGCATAGATGGTACGGTTAAAAATATCCTTTTGGAAAACTTGTGTTGTAATCCCCACTACAGCTGGACCAGATTCTTTAGCCGCTTGTACCACATACGTATTACGTGTATCTGTAATCGGTTTATTTTGTTTTGTTTGTTCTCGCACCGTTATTTGATGTGTCACAGGACTACCAAAGAAATAGTAGCCACCGCCTACACCAATACCGAGGGCTAGCACACAGGCTATAATTGATTTCTTATATTTTGAAAAATTCATACATTTCTCCTTATATCATTTCTTAATGATTTAACAAAAATCAATTTTATAAAATTGATTTGGATGAACCTATTATAGTACGCAACACTTTACAATGCAACATAACAATTTATTACATCTATTACAAAAATATAAGTTCTATAAATAATATGTATCTCGTAATACGTTAAGAGCAAATCGAATTTCAAGACGATTCAACTGTAGAGAAATTACATAAAAACATATGTATATAAAAATGTATCATATAAAACATAAAGGGCATTCACTAGCCGTCGCTAGGAATGCCCTTTATGCATATAGTTTGAGAGTGTAAGGACTGTTGAGAGAGAGTATATGTGATCTAGATAAGTTGAGAGAGAACTTATTAAGAGAGAGAAGTTTAGTTGTTTCTTATCTAGAATCAAACGTCAGCCTTACCTAAATAAGTATACATGGAATATCTAAACTATCAAAGGAAGTATATAAACTATTTTTAAATCTTTGATTATATCTATATAATAACTCTCTCTAAACTCATATTTTATCAACAGCCAACAAAAACGTGAGTACAAAGTGAAAATGTATTTCAGTTATCAAACAAATTTATAACCTACACCCCACACTGTGATGATATGTTTACTATCGGATGGGTTATCTTCAATTTCTTCACGTAAACGGTTGATATGAACTGCTACAGTTGCATAGTCACCGTAAGAGTCAAGCCCCCATACACGAGAGTACAACTCTTCTTTACTAAATACGATATCACGATTACGCATTAAAAATTCTAATAATTGGAACTCTTTCTTTTTAAGGTGAACTTCTTTTTCGTTTACCCAAACTTTCATCATCTTAGGATCAAGACGAATTTCACCGGATTGAATAGCATTAGTTTCCATAGCATCACGCTCTGTTAAGCGTTTATATTGCGCTAACATAGCTTTGATTTTTGCAATCAATACAGATGGAGAAAATGGTTTTTCAATGTAATCATCAGCGCCTACACCTAGGCCACGGATTTTATCAATATCATCAAGACGAGCTGTTACCATAACAATTGGGACGCGAACCTTGTCACGAATTTGGCGACAAACTTCAAAACCGTCCATTTCTGGCAACATAACATCAAGGATGATAAGGTCTACAGGAGTATTTAAAGCAGCCTCAATACCATCGGTACCATTAGTCATAATCGTTACATCATAACCTGCCACCATTAAATAATCACGCTCAATATTGGCGATATCCAAATCGTCTTCAATAATTAAGATATGTTCACTCATGATTCTTCTCCTTGTTTAGGAAATTCTAATATAACACGTAGACCATGTGGTCTTACATTTTCAATCACAACTCGGCCTTCAAAGATTTCCATAATTCGACGAATAATCGACAATCCAAGGCCACTACCTTCTTGTGGGTTCGTACGAGACGAATCTACGCGGTAGAACGGGCGCATTAGACGCTCTAGAGATTCCGGTGGTACCCCTGGGCCATCATCACTGATAACACAGTATACATAATCATCATCACTAGTTACATCAATCACACAATGACCAATATCGGCCATTTTATACTTAGCACTGTTATTCAACACATTTTGTAAAACACGTTGTAACAATTGTGGATTTGCATTAATGAAAGCACTTTCAGCTGCTATACGGAATTTAATTTCAAGTCCTCTTGTTTGATAAGGAGCCAAATGATCTTCAACAAAATCACGTACATATTGACCGAGTTCAATTCGTTCAGATGGACGTGACTCTTTCTTATAATTCAATGTTGTAATAAGGAACAATTCCTCTAACATAGAATCTAAATCATTAGCCCGTTTCAAAATGATTCCCATATAGCGTTTTTGTTGCTCTTCTGTTGGTGCAATACCATCACGAACACCTTCTGCATAGGCTTTAATAGCTGTTAACGGCGTTCGTATATCATGGGATATCCCTGCTAACAACTCTTTTTGTTGTTCCTGTTCCATTTCAATCTGACGATTGGCCATTTCTAACGATTTTGTCATATTCTTAACATGAATCATGATGAAGCGTGTAACAAATCGGTTAATAGCAAAGAAGGTAACAATAAAGAGTAATATAGCCACTACAATAATATAGAAGGAAACTGATTCCATCAAGCTGTCACTACCATGAGTAGCTCGCTTTATAGCAATATGATATACGTAAGCATGACGCCCATCGTATTTCCTCATTTCATATACGAAAGTATTATTGGACTGATATACGATACCTTGTAATTCAGGGTTTACATCAATAAGACCAACAATAGCAGAGGCACTATAGATTTGAGGATTACCATAGCTGTACACCATATTACCTTGATCTAATACTTCTACATATACTTCCTTCGGATCGAGTAAGCTATAGCTAGGCTTTACTAAGCTATCTATTAAGTTGTTTTCTAAACCATAAAAGGTAATTGTTTCAGTGATTCGACTGACACTTTTAAACTGTTGTTCCTGCTCAATACGCAAATAGTAACCGGCATTAGCCAATATGCGCAGACCTGTAAAGTATAGCAAAAATAAGATAATTGCTATCAAAATAGGCACTACAAAGAGCACAACATTGGATATCCAAATCCGTATTTGTAAATTCACAGGGTTACCTCAATATCATAAATATTAGATACTTCTTATAGTTTACGCTATTTTTAATACTTAAAGCAAGTGAAAAGCTCAAAAAAGTGATTTAACTTTCATATTTTCTTCATTGTTAGTTTATAATTGTCAGTTATTACATATAGTCAGTATGCCTTTTATTATCTACTATTCTTAAGTTTTTAATATAAATTACACGCATCCGGGTAACTTATATCAACATACTATAAGTAATTTTTAGGACATTAAACATAAAGTTTTATAAAGCCCTATTCAATAGCCTCTATATTTTTTATAAAATCTCTAAATATAAAAATGCTATATCTGTAAAAAATAAATTCTTATACCTTATATTATTAACATCAAAACAGTTCCCCTACTCATATATATTTCAATTGCCTTATTATACATAAAAAAAGAGGATTCCATAGGAATCCTCTTTTACTATTTGGATTAACGACGATTTGCATCGAAGAAGTTAATAGCAACTTCTGGGAACATAGCGTAAGTCAATACGTCTTCGTCAGTGATACCATTGTAGCCTTTAGAAGCTAAATCTTGACGGTAACCTTCCAATTCAGGTTCGATAAGATCTGCTGGACGGCAAGTGATAGGTTCTTCATCACCGATAATAGTGTGACGGATTTCGTCAGAAATTTTACCAGGCAACGCACCGTATTTACCGCGTACAAGGTCTTTAACTTCGTTAGGAACCATTTTATAACGGTCGCCCATCATAACGTTCATCATAGCCATTGTACCAACGATTTGGGATGTTGGAGTTACCAATGGAGGGTAACCCAAGTCTTCACGTACGCATGGCATTTCATCCATAACGTCGAAGAAGCGATCGCCCATACCCATTTCGTTCAATTGGTTTTGAGTATTGGACAACATACCGCCAGGAATTTGGTAACGACGAACTGCTGGGATTACATCACTAGCTGGTTTCAAGTTGAATTCTTCAGCGATTTGTTGTTTTACTTTACGGAAGTGGTCAACTAATGGAATGTATTTATCAAGGTCAAGACCAAGATCCCATTCAGTGCCTTTGAACATTTCGATCATAGTTTCAGTAGCTGGTTGGCTAGTTGCATGAGCGAATGGAGAGATAGCAGTATCGATGATATCTACGCCAGCTTTAGCAGCTTCCCAGTATGTAGTGCTTGCAAGACCGCAAGTGAAATGGCTGTGCAAGTCGATTGGCAATTCGCCAAAACGTTTTTTGAATGTGGAAACCAAATCATATGCATCAGCAGGTCCTAACAAACCGGACATATCTTTGATACATAAGGAATCTGTACCCATTTCTACCAATGTTTCAGCTACTTTCAAGAAGCTTTCAGTTGTATGAACTGGGGAGATTGTGTATACCATAGCGGATTGAACGTGTGCGCCTGCTTTTTTGGAGTACTTAATAGCAGCTTCCATGTTACGAGGGTCATTCAATGCGTCGAAGATACGGATACGATCAATACCATTTTTTACAGCTGCATTACAGAATGCTTCTACTACATCATCAGAGTAGTGTTTGTAGCCCAACAAGTTTTGGCCACGAAGTAACATTTGTAGTGGAGTGTTTTTCAAATTGGATTTCAATTTACGAAGGCGTTCCCATGGATCTTCATTCAAGAAACGAAGACAGCTGTCATAAGTAGCGCCGCCCCAACATTCAAGAGCTTCATAACCAATTTCATCTAAAAGGCCAAGCACTGGTTCCATTTGTTCGTAACGCATGCGTGTTGCCAAAATAGATTGATGACCGTCGCGAAGAACGGTTTCGCAGATTCTTAATTTT
>OGJO01000438.1_pt1 | contig 25967 bp, 25 predicted proteins | sample 1572121 | NCBI WGS metagenome assembly OGJO01 (sample SAMEA2582081, study PRJEB24529) | metagenome | biome: Human gut stool | place: China | collected 2011
TAATACTCAGGCTCTGGCTTGATGAGACTGTAGTAGCTATCCACAATCTCACCATCCCTTACTATCACAATGCCTACGGAGCAAACGCTGGTTCGTTGCTGGTTGGCAGTCTCAAAATCTATCGCTGCAAAATTCTTCATGAGTGCAAAGTTACTAATTTTAGATGTATTATCCAAATTTTTAATATTTATATATCCATACTGGTATGCCATTTTCCTTGGCAATTTCTATCATGTGCTTGGTTTCATGAAAATTTGAGAGAATTGTAGAAAGAAGTTTCCATATATATTATAGAGATGGCAGTTGTAGGCGTTTGTGAAGATGCTTGCAGCTGCCTTTTCTTTTTGTATCTTTAGGGTGTCGAAATTCAAAATTAAAGTTGTACCTTTGCACCCAAGTTGAGATTACAGAAATGAAAAAGGAACGTGAAACGGCAAACAAATATCGTCAGCAAGCTCTTGAAGGAGATTTAATGGCGATGAACAACATGGGTGTCTGCTATGCGCAAGGCATCGGTGTTGTGGAGGATCATGTGATGGCATTTCAGTGGTACATGAAGGCTGCTGAACTGGGTGATATTTACGCATGCTACAATGTGGCAGAATGCTACTACCAGGGAGATGGAGTGGAACAGGACTTCGAAAGAGCTCTTCATTGGTATCTGATTGCAGCAGAGAAAGGAGATGTACAATCACAGGTTAATGCTGCCAATGCATTTTACCTGGGTCAGGGAACTAAAGAAGACCACGTAAAGGCTCACCAATGGTGGCTGAAAGCTGCTCAAGGGGGACATCTTCAGAGCCACAGCCCAAGGATTTGAGCATGCCAAACAATGGTGCAGGGACAATGGGTACAGTATATATTAATAATGTAGTGAAACAAATGAAGACAGATTTACGATTGATACAAGAGCAGCAGCCTCTCGTACACAACATCACCAATTATGTGGCTATGAACTTTGTTGCCAACAGCCTATTGGCTATTGGAGCATCACCAATCATGGCGCGTGCCGAGGAAGAAGTGGAGGAAATCAGTAGCAAGAGCAATGCCTTGGCTCTCAACCTGGGCGTTCCGGAAAGCACCACTGCTCACTCGATGATACTGGCAGGGGAAGCTGCCATGAAAAAAAGAATTCCTATCGTATTTGATGTGGTTGGAGTAGGAGCCACCCGCTTTCGTATGGATATAGCATCACAGATTATTCTCAGGTGTCACCCTACAGTCATCAAGGGAAATGCCAGTGAGATTCAGGCATTGTACTCTCACCAGATAGGCATGCAGGGAGTGGACAGTCACCAGGAAACCTATGAGGTTGAGAAACAGGCTAAAAAACTGGCTCAGCAACTTTCCTGTATCATAGTTGTAACTGGAGCCATAGACTTCATCACGGATGGCGAAAGAATGGCTTATGTTCATGAAGGACATTCCATGATGAGCAAGGTTACTGCAATGGGATGTACTGCCACTGGTATCGTTGGGGCATTCCTTGCTGTGAACTCCGACCCTCTGGAAGCATCTTTTCATGCCATGAAAGCCATGGGAATTGCCGGAGAAAGGGCAGCTTCCCAGTCTAGAGGAACCGGAAGCATGATGATTAACTTCCTCGACGAACTCAGCAATCTTATGGCTTATGACTAGGATTGTCAGAATCAAGAGACGTTCCTTCATGAAAAGCTTCATTGCAATCAATCTCTTTGGCATAATTGTTACTTGCGAAGATCTTTCTAAAGTGGAACTCAACCATGAGCTCATACATACGGCCCAAGCAAGGGAGTTGTTGTATATCCCATTCTACCTCTGGTACATCATAGAATGGTTTTACTTATATCTCAAATATGGGGATTGGATGCGGGCATACTACAACATCAGGTTTGAAAAGGAAGCCTATGCTCACCAAGAAGACCTGGAATATTTAAATCGAAGGAAGCATTATTGCTATAGATGATGTTACGTGGTGCCATAATCTTACTATTCCCCAGTTTTTGGGGGAACGCCCAGCAGGAGTCAACAGAGATAGAACAGGCTGCTGTTTCAGAGTAACAAATATCTGATTTTCAATATAATTAAAACGCAGAGGTCTGCTGGCAGTAATGCCGGCAGATTTCTGCGTTTAATTTAATACATCTAATTATTCTTAAAAAAACTTGATAACCCATCTTATAATAAAGTAAATTATGTATTTTTGCATATCATAATTAAGATTAAAGCTATGGCAAAGAATACAATGGCAAACAAACTTCCAAGGAAGTTGATTCAAAAGATGGAAATCGTGGGTGAGCAGATTAAGCTTGCCAGATTACGGCGCAACCTGAGCATGGCACAAGTTGCAGAAAGGGCAACATGCTCGGAAGTTACACTTTGCAAGGTAGAAAAGGGATTACCAACGGTTTCCATCGGAATTTACCTGCGTGTACTCTATGCTCTTCAGCTGGATGATGACATCTTGCTCCTGGCAAAGGATGACAAACTCGGAAGGGCATTGCAAGATATGGGACTGAAGAATCGTCAACGAGCATCTAAAAAGGAGTAGGAATGGAACGACTGTTTGTTTTCGCTGATTTTAACTGGCTCGGCAAGGCGGAGCTGGTAGGGGAGTTGTGTTATGAAAAATTGCGCGGCTCTGACAGTTATGCATTTAAGTTTGATGAGAATTGGCTTAAGGTTCATGCCGGAATCAAGCTTTCAGAGGACATCAACAACTACCCTGGCATGCAATATACCCAGCCAGGAAGTGATATTTTCGGATGTTTTTCTGATGCTTTGCCAGATAGGTGGGGACGTACCTTGCTCAAAAGAAGAGAACAGATACAGGCCGCTGAGGAAAAAAGAGCCGTCAGAACACTTTCTTCGTTCGATTACCTCATAGGTATCGATGACTTCTCCAGAATGGGTGGATTTAGGTTTAAGAAGGAAATGGAAGGTGATTATATCAATGTGTCTCCATCTCTCAAGATACCCCCATTAACAGAGATTAGAGAATTGGTTCATGCCAGTCAAGAAGTAGAGAGATCTGAAGAGAATGATGTTTTGCCTGAAAAAAAATGGATAGCGCAGCTCATCCAACCTGGTACTTCATTGGGTGGCGCAAGACCTAAAGCAGGCGTATTGGATGAAAAAGGTAATCTATGCATCGCGAAGTTTCCTTCTCGAAAAGATGACTATGACGCAGGACTTTGGGAGCACTTTTCTCACCTGCTAGCTCAAAAGGCTGGTATCCTGGTAGCTCAAACCAGGGTGTTGGGAGGATTGGGTAAATATCACACACTCCTGTCTAAACGCTTTGACCGAACTGCAGAAGCTAAGAGAATCCATTTTGCGTCATCCATGTCTCTGCTAGGATTGAAGGATGGAGATAATGCACAAGGTGGTTATGGTTATCTCAATATTGTTGATTTCATACTCCAAGGTTGCTGCGACGTAGAGAAAAATCTTCTGGAACTCTACCGAAGGGTTGTCTTCAACATCTGCATTGGAAATTCTGATGACCACTTCAGAAACCATGGCTTTCTACTCACACCAAAGGGCTGGACTCTATCACCAGCCTATGATATGAATCCTACCCTCAATGAATATCAGAGTCTTCTGATCAATGAATCTTCAAACAAGGCAGACATCAATATTCTGCTTGATTCATCTGAAAGCTACATGATTAAGAGGGAGAAAGCTGAAATCATCATCCAAGAGGTTCAAGCAGCAGTTAGTCAATGGGAAAGTTTAGCTACTCTGCTTCAAATCCCGGCTAGAGAGATGGCTATGTTTAAAGAAAGGTTTAAACTTAACCTATAATATAATGAAGCATCAAACCTATTTGCTTCATTATATTATGGGTTACTCTGCAGTCTCTATCATGTCGATGATGGTATAGATTGGCAAGATATCCAATGCAAGTTGGGTGTTAAATTGGTAAGAAAGGAGATTATTTATGTCACAAAAGAAGATATTCAGATGCCAGGATTGTGGGTACGAGACCGAAGTATATGAGGGACGTGGCTTCATGGGACAGCATATCGAAGCCATGTCTTGTCCAGACTGCAAAAACATAGTACCTCTTGTGGTGGGTGGAGTAATTGGTGATGCTGCACCTAGTTTTAATTCTCTTGTAGGAAGGCTATGTCTAAGATGTGGTTCTGACAGGATTCACAGGTGGGATATGCATACTTGCCCAAAGTGCGGGGGCAAGATGCAACCCACTGGCGAAGAAGAGTTTTGGACATGAAAATTCTAGCCTATATTTACCTCTTTGATATTTTGCTGAAAATTACTTCTCCTCGTCTGAACGGTTTGACGAATCTCATATTTAACCTCCATGCCAAGGATATCCATGATTTTTTCAACCGTCGATAGGGAAGGCATGCACAATTCATTATAGAAATCATGACTATAGAAGAAGCTATCAAACAAAGACATAGTGTACGAAAGTACATACACAAACCTCTTTCAACTGAGGTAGTTAGAGCACTTGAAGAAAAAATCTTGGAGTGCAACAAAGAGGGTGGCCTTCACATACAACTGGTTACCCAAGAAACCAAGGCATTCTCCGGCATTATGTCATATGGAAAATTCCATGGCGTGGAGAACTATCTCGTAATGGCAGGGCAAAAAGCCGACGATCTTGATGAGCGTATTGGCTATTATGGCGAACAGCTTGTGCTGCTTGTACAAGCCCTAGGACTCAACACCTGCTGGGCAGGATTAAGCTATCGCAAGGTGAATGAAGCCTACAAAATTGAAAAAGGGGAGAAGTTGACATGCATGATTGCCTTGGGATACGGAGAGTCACAAGGGGTTAGTCACAAAATCAAGACCATGGAACAGGTGAGCAATGCAACCAGCAATTCTCCTTCATGGTTCCGAAAGGGCGTGGAAGCAGCTCTTCTTGCTCCCACTGCCATCAATCAGCAGAAGTTCTCATTCTTCCTGCAAGACCAGGAAGGTACAAAAGCTGGTTGTAAACCCAAAGTTCTTGCCAAGAGAGGCTTCTCAATGGTAGGATATACCAAGATGGACCTCGGTATTGCCAAGCTTCACTTTGAAATAGGAGCAGGAAAGGAAAACTTTAATTGGGTGGTAAAGAAAGTATGAGAGACTTCACGGAAATATGGCAACTTCAAGATACCATCATTACAGCAGTCAACGCATGCGGTTATGGTGTCTGGGATTTGCATGCTACCAATTGGGGATTTCATCTGGAGTTAACAGAGCATTTGGATGATGCAGAAATCTGCAATATCTGCAGTCAACTTCCGCTTTCTGGAGATTATGAAGGAGAAGACATAAATGGTTCTGTTCTAAGTTTGTACAACTACTGATTATTGATGTTCAAAAATAAAAGATAGATTATTATGCAGATATTATTGGCAAATGCAAAAATCATGTTTGATAAGGCAGACAGGAAGCCTATCTCCGTGCCACTCTTCCAATCAGTTGCCAATGTCTTGGCCGAAGAAATGGCAAGGATGAATGTAGAGGAATTGGCTAAGCAACTGGATTGCAGCAGCAAGATTGCAACTGAAAATTGGAAACGCTATCATAATTTTATGGCAACTGAAAAGATGCCAGCTATCCTGGCTTACAACGGCCAGGCTTATAAACATCTGCGTGCCAGTTCTTTAAGTGAGGACTCCTTAGAGTACGCCCAGAAGCATCTCTGGATTACCTGTTTTCTCTATGGTTTGCTTCGTCCAATGGATGGCATCGTGCCTTATCGTATGGAGCATTGCGTATCACTTGAAGCCACAAACGACAAGCCGGTCAATCAGTTCTGGAAAGACAAACTCACGGATGTTCTGATCGATAGTGTGAAGGCTGACGATGGCATACTCATCCATCTATCAACTGAGGAATATGAACATCTGTTTGATTGGAAGAGAGTATGTAAGGAGATAAAGGTCATTCAGCCACTCTTTTATGTCCGCCAGAAAGACGGCAGATTGAAGATGCAGGCTGTATGGGCTAAATCTTGCCGTGGAGCCATGCTGAGATATATCCTGAATAATCAGCTTCTTACTCCTGAGGAACTGGCAGGCTTCAGTTACGAAGGTTTTGAATATGCGGCAGAATTAGGAGAAACAGCTTTTCCTCATTTCGTTCGTTGAATAGAACAAAATCGTACTTTTTCATTAAAAACGAATGATATATTGAATCACTAGTGTCTCTTAATATTTCATGATCAAGAGCCTTGCGCTTCTTTTGGAAAGTGTTTGAGATTTCCTGTTACTAAGAAGGAGTCTTTCGACTCCCTCCGTCTCCCTTTAGATAAGATTAGCTGCACTCGGCAATTTGAAAGCAAACTTTCATTGCGCTCATTTGCAAAATCTTTAGCCAAAGGGAGTTTTTTTCTAAAATCACCCCGTCCCTCTTTACCATTAAAGAGGGCTCCACCTCTCACCCCGACCCTCTCACCCTCAGGGAAGAGGGAGGAAACCGCTCCTCCTCGTCGCTCAGAACCGCTACGCTCTAAGGTTGGCGGACCAAAGCGGTCTTCGCCATGTTGTGCGGGATGGGACCGCCTGGCTGTTGCGGGGGAGACCTAATGCTGCTTCAAAGCCATCGCCATCTTGTGCGGGAAGGGACCGCCTGGGAATAGCAGTTTATTGTTTACGATTGATTTCGTGGTAATTTGCTGATAACTTGCAGATTTCTTGTGATTCTCTTGGTGGTTTCGAAGAAAAAGCGTAATTTTGCGGCAGAGTTAAACGTTTAAAAGGAGAAGATTATGGCATTAGAGATAAGAAGCATTCCTGTTTTGACAGGTGAGACCGCTGAACGATTTGTTCGTGAGGCAGAGGAGAATGAGCGTAATCCACAGAGGAGAAAATTAGTCTTTTCTTTTGAGGATATTGATCGCATAATGGAACGTTCACGTAAATATATGAAAGAACATGGAGGAAAAGGACCTTTTGCAAAATAGTTGTGGAGGCTTTCCATATCCTGTTACAACACAGGGTGAGTTGGAAAGTTTTAGTTGCGGAGATAAGGACTTGGATGATTTCTTTCATCAAGATGCATTCCTTTATGCAGAGCAGCTGTTGGGAAAAACTTATTATTTTTCCACAACAGGAGATGACAAGAAGATTGTTTGTGCTTTTACGTTAGCAAATGATAGTATCAAGGCTGCATTAATACCCAATACTTCAAGAAATCGAATACAGAGGAAGATTCCGAATTCAAAGAGAACAAGAAGTTATCCAGCAGTATTGATAGGAAGACTTGGAGTGGCAAAGGAGTTTCAAGGAACAGTTTTATCTGTTGGTTCACAAGTGATTGAATACATAGCATCGTGGTTTGTTCATCCTAACAATAAGACTGGTTGCCGTTTCATTGTTGTTGATGCTTATAATAAGGAAAATGTGCTTCATTTTTATGAAAAGAATGGCTTCAAATTCTTGTACTCTACTGAGAGTTTGGAGAAAGAGGCAAATCATATTCCTGAAGATGAGTGCTTAGAGTCAAGAATGATGTATCTTGATTTGTTGGGATATATAAGATAATAAATCCTAATGTAAGTGAGAACTCTATCTTTGAGAAAAAAGCGTAACTTTGGCGACTGAATGTTGAACTAGAATAAATAGGAGGAAGAATATATGGATACAACAAAATTAACAAGAGAAGAGGCTCTACGCCGTTGGAATGCTTCTAAGGAAAACAAACGTAAAATGGTGGAGAAACTGGAGAACTTGGTTCGCAAAAGCTGTCTGGAACGTACTGGTAAAGAACCTATAGGGGTAGAAGTATGGTAGTAGAAATGAAATATACGTATGGCAAGTACCTGATATGCAAGGGGCATATATAGGTGAACTTAGCAAGTCACGATAATTTTGTTTTTTGTAATTAGACAAGCAATTATAGTAGATATGAACGATAGAAAATTACCTGTAGGCATCCAGTCTTTTGAAAAAATCAGAAAGGGTGGATATCTTTATGTTGACAAGACAGATATTATCTGGCAACTTGCCAATAGAAATAAAACGTATAATTACCTGAGCCGCCCACGCCGCTTTGGTAAATCTCTGTTGGTAGATACGCTCGAAGCCTACTTTCTGGGTAAGAAGGAACTCTTCGAAGGGTTGAAGATTATGCAGATGGAGAAGGAATGGGTGAAGCGACCTGTCATCAGGCTCGATATGAGTCGTGCTGGCGCAGAGCCGGAAACTTTACGCTCTTATCTCGACATCACTTTCGACAGATTAGAGAAGGAATATGACATTACACCTAAGCCAACCGCCAAACTTGCCGACCGTTTTGACGGCATTATCCAAACGTCATATGAGCAAACTGGACAACAGGTTGCCATCCTCATCGATGAATACGACTCTCCATTGCAGCATTCCTGGAAGACTCCATATCATGAAGCATGTACGGATATCTATAGAGAGGTTTTTGCCATTCTCAAAGCTGATGATAAATACGAGAAGTTTGTTTTCATTACCGGTATTACCAAGTTTACGCAGATTTCTCTTTTCTCTGTACTCAACAATTTGAGTAATATCAGCTTTGATTCTGAGTATGCAGCTCTTTGCGGTATCACGAAAGATGAACTCCTCTCAGATTTTAAATCAGAGATTAACAGGTTGGCTACAAAGAAAGGATGGACTTTTGATGAAGCCGTGGTACAGTTGACGGCATTCTACGATGGTTACCATTTCAGTCATGAAAATATGGTTGATATATTCAATCCATTCAGTCTTATCAATGCCCTCGCTGACTCCAGTCTAAAGAATTACTGGGCTTCATCTGGAGCAACCTCTTTGCTTCCTAAGTTTGTAGATGATATGGAAATCAGATTGAAGGATTTCGAGAAATGTCCGATAGACAGCGATACCTTGGAGACTTCTGATGTGACAGGTGGTGGAGCTGAACTTTTCCTCTATCAGTCTGGTTATCTCACGATAAAGGGATATATGGAAGGAATTTATTTGCTGGGCATTCCAAACTATGAAGTACGCAAGGCTCTATACAAGATAGTCTTGCCAGCTTTGACGCTGAAATCAAATGCGATAGTGATATCTACACAGAATATGTTGCTGTATTCTCTAAAAATTGGCGATTTGCCTGAAGCCATGAAATGTCTGAAGGCGCTTATTGCGGATGTGCCATACAGCAATAAGAAACTTGCCAGCATGGATATGGAAGAGAGGTACCGTCTTATCTTGAGTACCATCTTCAATGCTATCGGCTGCAGGGTGGAAGTTGAGAAGATGATTTCTACTGGTAGGATAGATATGGTGTTGGAAACCAATAACTTCATCTACGTTCTGGAACTGAAGCTGAGCAACAATGGAGGCATTGATGCGGCAGCGGAGCAAATTAAGGCTAGACAATATGCCGAACCATTCAAGGCGGATAAGCGCAAGGTAATAGCTATTGCTATAGAACTGGATGATTCTGGTAAAGGACTGGTTGATTGGAAGGAAGTTTACTGAACTATCAAGAGCAGCGTGGCTGTAGGATAAATATAAAAGGAAAAAGCGTGCAAGCCACATCATAGTCGCCTGCACGCTTTTTGTTTTTGTCATCTAAATTTCTGATGATTTCCAATCGAACACGATGGTGTTGTCTTCTTTGATATTGAAGCTCATACCTACCTTGATAATTTCCTTGCCGCTCATGGCAAAGGCATCGGCATAATGCTTGCTTTCTATCTGCTCAAGAGCCTCCTGGGCAGTCTTTCCAAACTTCAGCTCCATTACATAGATAGTATCGTCCGTCTCCATGGTTATATCAATTCTCCCCTTTGACGTATGTTGCTCCACTATAATCCTGAAATTCGTGAGCAAGGCAAAGATGATATACATCGTTTGCTGGTAATGACCTTCGTAATGGGTGTTGTTGCAATAAGGCACAGTCTCCCAAAACGATTTCAGTAACTGTAATGCTTCGTCTATCTTGCCCTGTTTAATAAGCACCGACATCTTGGCGATGGTGGTATTGCACATTGCAGTCTTTGAGGTCAGATAATGAGGCAACAAACTTCTGTACAATCCAACTCTTATTTCCTTGTTGGGAATGGCTAGGGTATAGAGTTCCGTTTCTTCATCATAATCCTTGATGGTGATGTAGCCACTCTGATAGAGCAGCGGCATGATGGTGGTCATGGTTTCCGTGGCAGCATCAAAGTCATCCTTTCCGGCTTCCATGCGCTCGCCCAGGTTCGCTGGCAGAAAGTTGAAATTGCGCATCATATTGATCAGATAAGTAGGAGTGCCTGATCCAAACCAGTAGGAATCAATCTTCTGCTTGGCAAAGCAGGTTAATAAGCTGAACGGATTATAAACGTCTGGAGAAGGCCATGTAAAATGATAGCCGTCATAATTATCCTTTAACTTAGCTAACGTCTGCTCATACGATAAGTTTAATTTTTCAGCAAGTGCCTCTATGTCATTCCGCATTCCGTTCACCAGTTCATCTTCCGTAATTCCGCAAATGCCGGCATACGGCTCGTCCATACTGATATTGGTGATGTTGTTCAATTCGCTGAAGATGCTGAGCTGAGAGAATTTGGTGATGCCTGTGAGGAATACGAAGCGGAGCAATTTCTCGCATCCTTTTAGCGGACTGTAGAAATTGCGCATGGCGTTGCGAAGTTCTTCCAGTTTTTCATCCTCGTGCACCACATCAAGCAAAGGGGCATCATATTCGTCAATCAGTATTACCACTTGCTTGCCCGTTTCCCTATAGGCAGTCTGGATAAGTGAGATGAGGCGGTCGTTGGCATCAATAGCCGGATTCGTAATACCCCATTTCTGCTCTTGTTCTGCAAGTCGCTGGTCGAAATATCTTTCCAGCTGGGCTATCTCCATGTGTTTGCCCATGCTCATATCGAAATGCAGCACCGGATAGCTTATCCAATCCTTTTCCAGCTTTTCGATGGCGAGTCCTTTGAAAAGCTCCTTCTTTCCTTCAAAATAGCTCTTCATGGTAGTCAGCAACAGCGACTTTCCGAAACGGCGTGGACGGCTCAGGAAGAAATAAGTACCATCAGTATGTGCCATACGATATACATATTCCGTCTTGTCAATGTAGAACTTATCCTCTACTCGGATTCGTTCGAAAGTTTGTAATCCTATCGGATATAGTTTTCTTGCCATAATTGCTCGCCTTTCTTTTAAGTGATATTCTCTTTGTTGGCAAAGATACGAATAAATGGTGAAACCACCAAATTAAAAACATCTTTTCTTCATTTATGCCCCTTATCTCATTTCCTTATACCTTTTATTTCTTTTCTCTCCTCCTTTTATTTCTTTTCAGGCTTCCTCTTATCTCCTTTCTTCCTTCTTGCTGTATTAATAATGGGTTAATCTCGGGAAAAGTCTTGGTTGATTATAGGATAAAATGTTCTTTAACCCTATTGAAATCTCCGTTCATCGACGTTGAACCGCGGTTCAGCGTCTATGAATGGCGGTTCATCGACGCTGAACGGACATTCAACGTCGATGAACGGAGATTTTATCTAAGTATAAATGTTTCTTTTCTTAGTTGAAAGAACTGTTTTAGTAGGTTAAAATCCTTGTTTTACCCCTCTTCTTACTCTCATTCATTCGTTTTCTTGCTCTCATTCACCCTCAATAAGCGATGGAAGCGCCTTTACCACGTCAGTACTAGCATAATAACCTCTCTGTGCCGTCTTGACCCCTTGTCAGGAGTATCCTGACAAAAAGAAGGGCTGGACTTTCTCACGAAAATCCAACCCTTCTTTGTAAAACAGCTGTTTTTAAACTATATTTATATATAAGTAAAAGATGTTATAATATTTATCACTTATCTTATGTTTATTACAGGACATGTACCAGGCGGATTGGCATGGCCCTGTAAGTCCCGGTGTTTTTACCTGCATTACCGCTGACGAAGCGGAGATTCGACATGGTGCAAATCTTACCATACACATCTAAATAGCGATACCAGAAGCCATACTCAGGACTGGTGGTGTCGAAACCCTGATTTCCTGAGAGTAGCGTGCGGGTCCATAGGCTGACATGGGTGACATTTCTGAAAGCCTCACCCTCCACATATCCTGTGGCTGGCAAATAGATTACGGGCAGCTCCGAAATGTCTGTTGTTATCTCAACACTGTTGTACGCCTCGCCCGACAAGGTGTAGCGGGTCTCCTCTTTCAGATTACCGCCGTCTATGATGTCTTGGAACACACTATTCTCGGGAATAGCGAAACCTTTAGGCAGATTGCCGATAAGACTACCTGCATTTGCCTGATCCTGTTTCGCTTTAGCAATATGGAAGTATCCGCCAATAGCACCCTTGTTAGCTTCCAACGCCTTGGTGCCCGGAGCATAGCATCTGTCGCTGGAGGCTCCGAGGTTGCGGTCGAGCATGACGTATGTTTTACTCTTTCCTTTCACCTTCACTACACCGTAGTAGAAACGGCCGCTGACACGAGATTGATCAACAGGCGGTTGCTGGTTGCTGGCATCTATCTTGTGGAAGAGTCCACAATGATAAACGGGATACGTGATATCAATGTTGTGTCCATTCTCCTGATAGGTGATGGTGAAGTCGCCGATCCAGATGTCATAGTTGTCAGCACCGCTGTTCAGCGTCACTTTCCAGTTAGTTCCATCTTTCTCTACCTTAAACATGTCGCTGTTTGCGCCATTAGTCACAACATCACCTTTTTTCATTGGAATCAGATAGCTGAACTCGTTAGTTCCCACCCCGAAGTGCAGACCATCGTTTCTGACAATATCGTTCTGCATATCCTTCGGGCTGATACCTTGAGTACCTGGCAGGAATTTGTTGAAATAGTCATTATATTCTTCCGATGTGCCCACATTGCTTGATGTCACAAGCTTTACGATTCTGTCAAAACGCACGAAGTCCTTACCTTTCTGGGTCACGGTTATGGTGCGGGTCAAGTCGCCCGACTTCACGATTACCTTTCCTGTGCGTGGTACCTCAGAGTATTCATTTTTATCTACCGCAATCGAAATCTTATATTTCTTACCTGTAGTAGAGTTTGGACCGTCAGTATCCGGCACGGTGATAGTCTCACTGACCGTGACACCTTTTATCCAGTCACCGGACTTAGAGAAAGTCGGCTTCTCATTGTTCTTGATAGTTGTAACGACAGTGGCGATAATATTCTCATCATCCCATGCGCCGCTTACTTGGTCGCTTACTCCCAGATGGTAGTCCTTGCAGGCTATCATATCGTTAACCAAAGGATTATCATCTTTCACGTCCACCTTCATTCGGTTCTCGGGATATGGGTCTGCAATAGCCCCATCCACTGTGGGCCATCCGTAGGTATTGACGTGCTTGATAGTCACCGTATAAGCATGGTTGCGCAGCAGTGCCATCGGTTTTGTCATGTCGTTGTCGGTAAGGAAGGATACTTTATAGAAAGACTCCACACGATTATATTTACCCTTCACGATGAGATAGGCTTGACCGGCGGCAGTCTCATAGAAAGGTGTTTCGCCTGTCTGCCATCCGCTATTAGCTTCGCCTGCATCAGCCGGCACGTTGGGCGTTGCCGACTCGTATTTACATTCTGTCGGCGCAATGGTTCCCTTGTCAGCCGCATCATACAACTGGAAACTCTCCAGCTCAAACGTCTTGTCGTCATTGAAATCACTGGATGTAGTCTTCTCATACTTGACGTTTACCTTGGCAAACTGGCGCAGCAGACTGATTTCCGGATTTGCCTTCATCAAGTTTGACACGCTGATCATTCCCCAGCAGACAGGATTCTCTGTGTTGATTGTTCCCGAAATGGCAGCCTTGTCCAAACCACTCTGACATTGAGTATCTGACAAATCACCGTCATTGGCAACCAGATGAATCATTGTAGCCTTGTCCGTGACTGGCACTTTCACTTTATAACCATCAGAAACAACCTTCCAGCTTGTGATTTTTTGGTTGGAAAGGAAGTTCTTGTCATTATCGTAAGCCACGACGTTCAGACTTGTCAATCCCTTCTCGCCAGCCCTTGTCAGCTCCTCTTTTGAAAAGTCGGGAAGGTTGATGGTGAGCGTGATGCCCCCATCTTCCACCCCATTCTTGTTGCTTGGGTTGGAACCTTCGTTCAAAGTGTCGCTACATGCTGCCAATGTCAGCAGTGCCACTAAAAGAGATATTATCTTTTTCATTTCCTTACTTACTTTACTTGTTTATACATCTGATGGTTTACCAGGATACCACCTATCATTGTCATAATATCCTGTATCGTTATACTTCTCATAACTTCTACCTCCGAAAAGGGTATATTTCTCTTCATAGGCATCCTTTTCAAACTGAAGGACTATACCCTTCTCATGATAGCCGTCAACCGCTTTTAACCTTATCGTTGTCTTCCACCAGCCTCCTACTTGTACGCTAGTAAAACTCTTGGCGCTGTGACCATCCCAAGTGTTGTCCCAATGTACATATTGGTCATTACTTTCTGAGGATGTCGGATTGTCTGTTGCGACACCGAACTTAAACGCCCAGCCTAATACTTTATTCTTGGTATAGACAACATAATTGATATCCTTAACTATCGGCTTCTCATCGAAAATACGATAATAAGGGTCTGTTGTCGGGTCGTAAAGTATCCAACCTTCTCTATCCTCATAGTTAAAAAGGGGGATACCAGGCGCCATGTGCTGAGGGCAGCGGTGAAGGTCCGCACCATCGTTGATGAAGCTGTAGAATATCATCAATGTCTCGCCAGGCTTGATCGGTGTAGTTTCTTGACCGTCGCCTTTATCCAATCTATATCCTTTAGCATTAAAATCCATGTCCTGGTAGTACCATCCTGGATTATTCGTGTCCCCAGTCATACCGCTTGGATTATTATATCTACCATTAAAGTACCACACATTTTCTTTAGGTATTGCTGTTCCTGTCGTTTCACCCTTTTGAGAATAAATATATACATTATGTCTACTTGTTTGCATCTTATTGTCCCAACTCCAAGAATCGTTCCAGTTGTTATTGTTATCACCTGTTCCATAGTATTCATCCAAAATACCTTGGAATTGGTTAGTTTTAAACTTGTCATTATTTGACGAATTTGACGACCTGTCATTAATGGCACGGAAATAGATACGGTAATTGTCAACCGGAGGTCTTACTGTTACTTTAATATCTCTGTACTTATAGTTGCTATTATACGAGTCTTTCGAGTGTACTCGGAATGTATGCACTGTAGTTGTTCCAGGGTCGGTTGTAGCCTCCACCTGGAATGTTCCCTTGGGAGCGTTTTCATCGGATGGCTTCGATATACTGATAGTTGATTTACCAATGGTGGAAGTCTGCTCGTTAGGAAGCACGATACCTCCCAAGTTTGTAACCCAAGTGAATACCTTTGTGTTGGTTTTTGCACTTGCCTCATAATAGATGATTACCTCCAATGGATCAACCTCAAACAGAGGTTCTACATTGTAGTCTACATCCAGATATTTCTTCAGGTTGTTAGCCTTCAGCCATATCTTGGTCTTTCCTTTCGGAGGAAATTTACCTTCCCCATCCCCATAAGCACTCATGGGAATCTCGGGATTAATCCTAAAGGTGATAATATGATTGACCTCATCTCTTTTATCTACAACGACGAGGGGCTTACCATCAACAATCGCATCGCAACCAAACTCCACATTCACCCAATTTGACTTGTAGGAAATAGAGTCTTTCTCTATGGAGGTTATTTGAGCGCTTGTCTTGTTTACCCACAGTGTGGTATGGCTGAAGTCTGCATCTATCGGTACAGTTTTCCAGTCCTTTACGCTCACATTACAGTCGAGAGTCATGTTTCCCAGACTCTTGATTTTGCCGATAATCTCATAATAGGTGCCACGAGGGAAAGTTGGGACTTCTTTGGAAGTTGAACTCTCGTCCTGACGATGTCCCAGCTTAATCTTATAGTTGTTCTCAATGTTACCATTCACAGAGCCAATAACTTTGAGGGTAGACTGCTGAGAGGCATCGGCGATATAACGCTCAGGCAGATAGTAAGTGCCTTGGAAAAGCCACTTAGCGGCGGTATTCTGTAGAGCAGCTTTAGGAGTTGCACCAGGAACAAGGGTGATGATGTCCTTATTATTAACATTGGCATTGGCAGCATCCTCTGTCCAGTTTTCATAATAACCACCCTTATTGCTTGCCTCAGAAGAAGTAGCATAAACTTTATTTTCAAAACCATTGGCATAATCTTGGCTAACACTAGAGGCTGGCTTGCTAAATGCTCCATCCCAACTCAGCGTGGTGCTAGGAGAAAGCTTTTGAGCCAGAATATCCTTGATGATATAGCTATTACCATTGAATGCAGAACCTTCAGCAGTAGGATCGAAGATAAGATTCAGCTTTACCTTTACGCATGTAAACTTCAGGTTAGCTGCCACCTCGGTATATTTCTTACCACCTTTTTCTATTTTTGTATTGATGATAGTACCGTACACATCCTTTGGCTCATAAATCATCGGGATATTCGTGCAGACAGGCATACCTGGCTGAGCACCTGAAGGATAATAATTCAGCACGATATTTTTGAGTTTTTCTTCCGAATCAATATTCTTATTCTGGTCTTTCAACACATCACTCATGTTGGCAACCACATAGATATGGTAAGTGCCCGGCTCGATATTGAGCTGATAGTTAGCTACATGCGGCTCTACCATCATTGTAGCCAGTGGGGCAGGGAGCGTCTCTTTCAGGAGCTTGCCTTCATTTCCTGTAGGGAAAGCATAGAGGGTCAGGTCGTTGATCTGGCATTCATCTACCGTGGCATTATAGGTAGGAAGGCCGGAAGCATCGTCGGTACGGGTACCGCGGCTGCTGAGCACGGTTGGCACGAGTACATGTAAGTTGCTTTCTGACGAAATGGGGGCGCGCTCGCCTCCAAGTTCGTCAGAGCAACTTACTGTAACCAACAATATAAACCAACTAACTAAACTTAAAATGAAATCTCGTATTTTCATTGTTTCTAATTTTTAAAGTCAAATACTCTTATGAGCTAAATGCCCGGAAGGGGCTCTGACACCTGAAACGGTTAGAAATCGACACGCTGGATGCGCTTGCTCCAATCCAGGATGGAAATGCTGAGCTGCACATACTTCCACTGGTTGCCCTGGAGGAAGAAGTCGAGCTTATAGTCGTACTCTCGGTCCAGGAATTCCTGTGCTGAATAATGGCGGGCTTCGAAGGCGCCACGGCCTTGAGCCAGACAGTCAGCAAGATTGATGCGTGCCACCTCTTCGCCTGTAGTCTTGTTCGTGATGGTGAGGATGGCGTTCTTGTCGTTTTCTGCTGCCGGATGCCAGATGAGTCGGGAGAACATGAGGGCGGCATGAGCGGTGCGCTCCTTTACATTGCCCTCGGTATCCTTAAACTCAGTGGTCCAGGTGTAGTATGGGGTATATGTCAACTCCTCGTCGGGGAGGAGAGAGTTGTCGTAACTGATATCGCCGTTGGCATTGGTTATCTGATAACTGAAGTCATCGGCATTGATGTTGGCAGGCTCGTCGGTCTGATGCAGGCTGATGGTGAGCTGCTTGGTATCACGAACCAGACCGATGGTATGGCGTGTAACCTGCAGGTCTTTTACTTCAACCAGTTCGTTGCTGAGTCCTTGCCAGAGTGTATCGAGCGGTTGGCTCTGGTTGTTCACCTTGCCCTGTTCGCGGTCGAGTCGTGCATGGAGGGCTGTGATGTTGTCACCCTGCTTTGGCAGAGCTATCTGGAATTTGGCACCTGGCTGCGCGAGTGCATCTTCGTATTTCTTTTGGAAGGCGAAGGTTGCGAATCTGTATTTGCCCGGTTCCAGATTGATTCGCATGGCATAGTTAGGATCCTTGAGCGGCTGTGATGTCGCATCGTTATAGGCATCATGGCGAGCAATGAAGTTGCCCTGCTCGTCGTATACGAATACGCTGAGTCCGCCCACATGATCATTGAACATGTCGGCACGCTGCACGTTGTAGTCGTACTTGAACTGCAAGTCAACACCCATGTCACAAGGAGGCAGGTCGTCGTGCATCAAGTCGTTGCAGCTGCTGAGCATACTGCCCGCCATGATGAATCCCCATCCCATGCATATATTCTTGATCCAACTGTTAAACTTCTTGTTTGCCATGATGCTTATCTGTTTTATGAAAAAGTAAAGTGTATAAATAGATTCTTATTCTTCCGATATAGCCAGCCGCTCCTTAGCGCTAGAGCGGCTGAGCTATATATAATAATGTGTAATGGATTACAAATCGACTGTGTCTGAACGCTTAGCCCAAGAAAGGATCTTCACGCTGACACTGAGATACTTCTCGTTCTCATCATCTGGCTGAGTTGGGTCTACTGGAGGCACACCAGGGTAGCCAGGACCATAGACGTTGCCAACTTTCAATTCATACCAGTTGTTACGGAGCATACCATAACGGCCAAGATACTTTTCGTTGTTGTCTCCATAAGATTCACCTGATTTCCATTCAGTCAAAGCATCACCGAAGTGCTTAACACGAGCGATATAGTATGTAACACCCTGAAGATAGGTATTGATACCAACCATCTCTTCTGGACGACCAGCTTTCAAGCCGAGTTTATCATTGATATCTTTAACAATCTCAGTACCCGTTTTACCGCTATAATCTGTACCGGCAACAAGAGTTACACCATCAGCACCCTTGATATCTGCCAAGGTAATCACATGTGAGCCTTCTTTCGTCATGAAATTTGCATAGTCAATAGTTAAACCTTTTGGGAGAACTGGATTTGCAACAGCATTTACAGCAGCCTTCAACTTATCCGTATTCAGGATAGTTGTCATATTACCAATGGTGTAGAAAGTTCCATCTGTATCTGCAAGGTCAGCACCAGTATCATTCTTAGGAGTATATTTTGCCTTGAAGATAACACGGGTTGTCTGACCCTGATACATGTTTGTCAAGTTAAAGGTGTTCTCTAAGCAATATACCGGCTTGGTGTCGCCGAAGTCTTTATTAATCTCACTTGGAGCAGTGATAAAATTGAATTCTTCTTTTCTTTTTTTATCACCATCATCACTTACTTCTTTGAGTTCATCCCTACTGTAGTTAGGATCCTTACCCCAATAAACTCGATTGTTAGTACCTGTGAAACGTTCTGTAGTCCAAATATCGCTAAAAACAGAACTTAAGTCATCAATATTATGAACAGCGTATGTCTTCTTGTTTGTGATATCCAAAGCCCAATTACTGAATTCTACTATACTCTGTGTATCAGTATCTGTTGCCTTGTCTTTAACTGTTTTTGTAGTAGGATCAGTAACAGACATCTTTGCTACACCACGCTCTACAAAAACTGTTGCGGCACAATCTTTAGCAGGATCATTTGCTTCTTTATCGCTGGCATATATTTTATTTTTGTCAATAGGAACCAAAGTTGCAGGTGAGGCAGCACTTCCTTTCAACGGAGCATTAGCCATATAGAAGCCATCAGAACCAGCCCAATCAGTAACTGAAGAATAATTCAAAATTGTGCTATTCCAATCCTTATAACTTTGACCTACAGTAGGCAAAGCAACCTTTGCTCCACCACCAGTTTTATTATTGTTAAGCAAAATCAAAACACTATAATCATTCTTGGTATCAACATTGGTAAGCTTTGCTACCAGCTTTTTAGAAGTAGTTGTGATACCATCAGCTTCATCGTCTGTCCATCCTTCTACAGGTAAAGTTACACTCTCAACAAACTTGTAAGAGCCTTCATCTGCACCATACTTCTGGAAGATAAGGGCAGTTGCGCTTTTTACAGCATACTCTTCTTCTGTGCCTTCATTCATTTCAGCACCACCAGTATCTGCTGCACGAGTTCCACTTACCGAAGGCAAGTTGATGGTGAAAGTTGCATAACCAACACCTGCTTCATTAGTACCAGTACCTGAACCTGCAGTTCCCAGGTCCTCATTGCTTGAACAGCTTGCTGTCATAGCTGCGATGGCAGCCAAGCCAAATAAATGTTTAATCTTCATAATTTTTGAAAGTTAAGCTTGTTTATAATCGTTATTCTCTAATTTTCTGTTATTCCAATTCCTTTATCTGCTTGAAGACATCTCTTACACGCTCTGCCTCTTTCGAGTTGCCTGCCTTGGCAAGATGCTTTTCGGCAGAAGTAAGATCACCTTTCTGCAAATCGGTGCAGGCGACATTGAGATTCGCTGTCTCATCATCAGGGAAGAGACGGACGGCAATGTCGAATACCTCGTTAAACTCTGGCGAACCCGGCTCGTAAGTCTGTGCCACCAGGAACATCTCCTGCAGAGAAAGCTGCTGTGGTTTGGTCTTTAATATCTCCTTGGCCTCTTCGATGCTGAACGGACGAACCGTGTAGGTTACCGTATAGTCGCTATGACGGAGACGAGGATAGATATGATCCAGAATGTAGCGGTAACTTGCCGGATGGAGCTTTCTGATCTTCAGGTCCTTATCGTCGGGAGCCAGCGAGGAGTTAGCTATCTCGAGAATTGCTTCCTTATCAGCCAGATGACTAGCCTGAATCTTCTTCTTGAATCCTTCCCAGTCTTCCGGTGTAGCCTGATAGGTAAAGAGCTTGCTGTTTAAGGTGTAGAGGCTGCTCACATATTTACGGAGGGCAGCTGCACGCTCGTTGGCAAGGCGCTTGTTGTTGGCATACGAACCATCAGGCGAAGCAAAACCATGGATATCAATATCTGTGATTTCAACGTTCTTATCGTTCTTCACCAGGTCGATGGTGGAAGTAATCTTCTTCAGCTCAGTAGCATTCTCACGGAAGTTGGCAAGAATATTACTCTTGTTGAGCTTGAAGCTGAGATAAGCTTCACCCTTTTCGGCTCTCACCTTCTTGGCTTCCGCCTTCGGCTGCACGAAGAAATCCTTCGTAATCTTAGGTGTACGGTCGATATCGGCAATCGGCGTATTGTCCTGTTCTATCAGGTTGCCGCATCCGCAGAGATCTTCTTTCACCGAGAGTTTGAACTTCTTCATCCATTTCTGATAAGGAACAGACTGGGCGAAGTAAACCTGCTGACAGGTCTTGTTCTTGCGGGTAAAAACCTGTGCCTGCGGATTCTTCTTGCTGTCGGCAAGTCGGCGGTATCTTACAGCCTGGTTTCTACCCTGGATGATGATAGGGTTGAGAGCGATAGAATCAGTTCCTACCATTACCGGTGTGAAAACAATCTGCTGCTCTGATTTCATCTTCAAATCGTTCAGGTTCATACGGAAGGCAACGTCCATCCGGTTGCCGTTCTTGCGTGCTGAAACGCTGTCTACCTGAATCTTACCCCCTGCCAGCTGCTGAGCCTGAGCAGGCATAATGCCCTGAGAAAAGAGTATGCAGAGGGGCGAAATGACCGCATAAAGCTTCATTTTATCCATATTATGATTTCCCTAAATTTTTTGTATTCTGTCTAGTTATTACGTGTTTTTATTGTCAGTTAAAACAACAATTAAATTAAATTCTTAGAACACGTATATGAGAGATAGTGCGGCTTTTGTAGGGCCCACATAGTTGCGGTGGTCTTTGTCGAGACATTTTTCGCATCGTCCGTAAAGCTTGTAAGGACTGTAGGCATATCCCAAACCGATAGAGCCTTCGAAATTGAGGTGCTTATTGAGTAACCACTGATAGCCGTAGGTGAGGCCACCGCCGACATACCAGCCTTCATAGTGCCTGCCCTCCAGAGTTTTCGGCAGGATGCCGAAGGGCATGTCAATGTTTTTAATGTTGTATTCACCGCCTAGGGCATGAATTCCGAAGAAATGGCCTCCAAACTTCTGGCAGGTGTACCATCTGTATTCTGGCATAACATTCCAGAATCTCATCTTCTTGTCGCCCGAGAACTTCCAGGGGTTCAGGGTGCCGAAGAGTTGGAAGGTTGTTTTCTTGCCCGTGCCGATTTCGATGCCGGCGTTGGCAGATGTGGAAGCCCATCCCAGTAAGTTGGTCTTCAGAGCGACCTCCTGCGCTCGCGTCGTTGCCGTTGAAAGGATCAGCAGCAGCAACATAGCTGATTTTATGAATGTTTGCTTCATCATATCTTTACTTTTATATTTGGTTCCGTTTATATTAAACTTAGCCTTCGTTCGCTAGTTGGTATCTTTTTTCGGCTGCAAATATATGAGGATTTTCTATAGTAAGCAAGAAAATTTCTCAAAAAGGTTCTATTTATTTGTGCAAACGTTTGCACATTCATGCAATCTGTTTGCGCGCACACATCATAAAGCACATGATTATAAGTGTAATTTGCACAAATATGCGTAAGGGCAATAAGTTTTTTCTAAAATCACCCCGTCCCTCTTTACCATTAAAGAGGGCTCCACCTCTCACCCCGACCCTCTCACCCTCAGGGAAGAGGGAGGAAACCGCTCCTCCTCGTCGCTCGGAACCGCTACGCTCTAAGGTTGGCGGACCATCAAAGGTCTCGCCAGATTGTACGGGATGGGACCGCCAGGCTGTTGCGGGGGAGACCTAATGCTGCTTCAAAGCCATCGCCATATTTTGCGGGATGGGACCGCATGGGGATAGCAGTTTATAGTTTACAGTTAATAGTTTATAGTTTACGATTGATTTCGTGGTTATTTGATGATAAGTTGCAGATTTCTTGTGATTTTCTTGGTGGTTTTGAAGAATATGTGTAATTTTGGTGGCTGGATGTTGAACTAGAATAAATAGGAGGAAGAATATTTGGATACTACAAAGTTAACAAGAGAAGAGGCTCTACGCCGTTGGAATGCTTCTAAGGAAAACAAACGTAAAATGGTGGAGAAACTGGAGAACTTGGTTCGCAAAAGCTGTCTGGAACGTACTGGTAAAGAACCTATAGGGGTAGAAGTATGGTAGTAGAAAAAATGTCTCTGGCTGTGATTAATGCCAATTCCATAATTCTGATTTTTAAGAATTCGGATGCAAAGGTAAATACTTAATGTATTGAAAAGCAGTTTTATCATCCATCTAACTATTAATCTTTATTAATTATACATAGAGATATACCATATATATGAAATATATTATGTATCTTTGCACCAAAGTAGAACCATTTAAATAAATACACTTATGAGTACAGTTTCAGTAACACCTTCTAAAAGAAAGATCATTGACTTAAAAGATGATACTTTTAAGACTCTATCCATTATGGCTATTCAGAAGGGAACCAACCTCAAAAACTATATTGAGGATATACTCAATGGCATAGCCGAAGATTACGAAGACGCAAAGCTCTATGCTAAATTAAGAAAAGAGCAGCCAGAGGGTCTCATCCGTGCCAACAAAGAAGAACAAGAAGATTTTGAAAAGTGGTTAGGCGTATGAATGTCGAATTTTCCAAAGCCTTTGTCAAAGCTTCCAAACGTCTTTCAGGCAAGATACTCGATTCTTTAAGACGTACGATAGTAGAAGTTAAAGCAGCCAAAGGTATTCAAGATATCTCTGACTGCAAGAAACTTGTTGGGTATCGTAATATATATAGAATTCGTTTAGGTGACTATAGAGCACTATTTACTCTAGAAATTGAGTTTTCTGGCGATACTATATTCTTTCAATATCTTGCTCCACGAGGCGAAGCCTATGGTAAAAAGATGAAAACAGAACTTAAACGAATAGACAAAGAATAATTATATTATTCAGTCTCCAATGTATCTCCACCATTAGCATGGCGGTCCCAGAAGATATTCAGATGCCAGGATTGTGGGTACGAGACCGAAGTATATGAGGGACGTGGCTTCATGGGACAGCATATCGAAGCCATGTCTTGTCCTGACTGCAGAAAATTAGCCTCCTATATCTATGAATCTCCTATTCATATTAATTAATGGATATCAGACTCTTCCGCTGCTGATGCTTTGTTTTCCTTGGGTTGCGGGTTGGGTACGAAGCCAAGGATGGCAACCAGACAACTCATCAAAGGCTGCTGCAATGTGGGCTAAATCTGCTATGGAAAAACAAGGGAGGATGAAAGGACATGGAATGGATTATAGCATGAAAATAGTTAAAGAAATATATAAAAGTCAAGTTTATTGCGTAAAAAACAAGACTTTTATTAACTTTGCACTCGAAAATAGGAGATAAACATGGTTATAGCAAGTCTGATAAAGGAAAAATTGTCATCGACCCCTGCAGGGGTCGTATTGACAACAAGAGATTTTGGGGTGGAGATGCGGTATCAGCCGGCACTTGCCAAAGCTCTCAACCGTCTTGTGCACCAAGGCGAACTGCAAAAGATATCAAAGGGAAAATACTATATTCCGAAGAAGACCATTTTTGGAAATCTGAAACCTGCAGATTCTGAACTTGTAAAAGACTTTCTGGAGCAAAATGGCAAGATTGTAGGCTACATTACCGGAACTGCCGCATTTGCATCCCTGGGGTTGACTACACAGATAAGCTCATCCATCCTTGTCGGCACAAATAAATATCGGAGACCTATCACAAGGAATGGCGTGAAAATATCTTTCTTGTTACAAGAGAACGCCATAACATCAAGCAATATTCCACTACTTAGAATATTGGATGCTCTGCGCCTTATAAAGGACATTCCTGCCACTTCACCAGATGAATGTGTGACGAATATTTGCAAAGCAATCAATGCTCTTTCAATGGAACAGAAGCAAGAATTGGCAGAACTATCCTTGGCATACACATCTTATGTAAGAGCTTTGCTTGGAGCCATCTACGAGAACATGGGGCTTGAAACGGAAACCATCAGTAAAACATTGAATGGAGTGACCAGCTACAAGTTGCCAGTCTCCGACAAAGTATTATCAAACAAAAAAAACTGGAACATCATATGAGATTACATGAAAACAGGGATTTGTTCTCTGATGCATTGCAAGCAGCATCGCAACCTGTAGAAGATGGAGGACTCGGCATTAAGAGTATCTTTATAGAGAAAGACTATTGGATTTGTCGATCGTTGTCTTTGATGGCTGCGAACGACAAGGATAACCGTGCCATTTTCAAAGGAGGAACAAGTCTTACAAAAGCATATGGTATCGGTAGTAGATTCTCAGAAGACATAGATATTGCTATCTCTGAGGCATGGACGCTCAGCGGCAACCAATTGAAGATGCTGATCAAGAGAACAGCCAAAAGCATGACGAAAGGTCTGCAGGAAATGGATATGCCTGGTTTTACGAGCAAGGGGTCTCACTATCACAAGGCATACTATTCTTATCCACGAGCCATTGATACATTACAAGTAGGTGCTATCAAAGCAGGACAGTTGCTTGTCGAAATCAATTCATTTGCCAATCCATATCCTTTTCAGAAATGTAAACTGCAAAGCTTCTTGACCGAGTTCTTGCAAAAGACAGGCAACGAGAACTTGATAGAGGAATATGATATGCAACCTTTCGAGGTGAATGTTCTCGACAGGCGTAGGACATTGACAGAAAAATTGGTGTCATTACTTCGGTGTTCCTTGGCCGACAACTACATGTCGGAGTTGACAGCCAAGATACGTCATTTCTATGATTTGCATTTCCTCTTGAATGATGCTGAGACACAGGACTATTTGAAAAGTGACGCTTTCAAATTGGACTTCAGCAACTTGTTTGCACAAGACCAACAAAGATTTGACAAGCCCGAAGGATGGCAAAACAAAGACATTATGGATTCTCCTATCATCAGTGACCTGCATAATGTATGGTCAGTGTTAAGCAACGTCTATGCAAAAGAACTTCCTGACCTTGCCTACAAAGATATACCGACTATTGAGAGTATCGAAAATAGCATGGAGCAGTTGATTTCGTATTTGCCCAAATATTCAATAGCCATGACAAGGAAGGTAAAGCTATAGATACCAGCAAGAGAAACAAGTATGTCCACCAGCTTCATGTCATCAAGGACGCAGAGATTATAGGAAAATACTCCAATGCAAGTTGGGTGTTAAATTGTTCTCTTGTAGGAAGGCTATGTCTAAGATGTGGTTCTGGCAGGATTCACAGGTGGGATATGCATACTTGCCCAAAGTGCGGGAGCTGCCCCTCAAAAAGTAGACACAGAAAGGTGGAAAACTGATGGAAAATGATTAC
>OGJO01000459.1_pt1 | contig 24792 bp, 17 predicted proteins | sample 1572121 | NCBI WGS metagenome assembly OGJO01 (sample SAMEA2582081, study PRJEB24529) | metagenome | biome: Human gut stool | place: China | collected 2011
AATTCTTGGCTGCCTTTATTGAATGTAGGATACGATGGTAACCAACCTAAACGAGCCGCTAATACGTTATAATCACCAGGGTGACGATAACGAGGCTTAGCTAATTTAGATACGCGGTCTGCCAAGTCGATGCAATCAGAACGATATTGTTCTGTAGCAAAATAGAACCAAGATGTACTATTTTGCAAACGAGGAGCTTTACTCCAGTCGTTAGCAGTCATGATACCGCCCCAACCTTCAATAGGACGAAGTTTTTCTTGACCTACGTAGTGAGCCCAGCCACCACCGTTAACACCTTCTGTACCACAGAACATGATAAGGTTTAATATTGTACGGTAAATAATATCCGCATGGTACCAGTGGTTGATACCGCCACCCATGATAATCATGGAGCGGCCTTTAGTTTTTTCTGCATTGTCTGCAAATTCACGAGCTGTGGCAATGGCAATATCTGCTTTTACGCCAGTAATTTTTTCTTGCCATGTAGGTGTGTAAGGAGTGTCATCTGTATAAGATGTTGCCACTTCACCACCGATACCACGGTCGATACCATAGTTAGCAAGAATAAGGTCATATACAGTAGTTACTTTTACAGGACCATCTACAGTTTGTACTGTAATTGTAGGAATAGCACGTTCAATTACGCCTTCGTGCTCTTCATCGCCAAAGTATGGCAACTTAACAACAGTCACATCTTCGCGTTGATCAAACACGGATAAGCGAGGGTCGATTTTAGCCCCTGTATCGCGGTTTTCAAGGCGTAAGTTCCATTTTTGTGGATTTGTGTGACGGTCGCCCATTGTACCATTTGGAACAACGATTTCATTTGTTGTTTCATCAATTAATACAGTTTGGAAATCAGCACCGTCTTCTTTGCTTCCTAAATCCTTAGCATTTAAGAAACGACCTGGTTGTACTGCACCGTTGATGTCTTCAACGCGTACAAGGAATGGCATATCGGTAAACTCTTTAGCATACTCTTTGAAGTATGGAGTTTCTTTATCGATGTAGTATTCTTTTAAGATTACGTGGCCCATTGCCATAGCAAGAGCCGCATCAGTACCGGCTTTTACATTGAGCCAAGCATCGGAAGAAGTTGTAGATTCCGCATAGTCAGGGGATACGGATACTACTTTAGTACCTTTGTAACGAACCTCTGTTAAGAAGTGAGCGTCTGGCGTACGAGTCAATGGTACGTTAGAACCCCAAGTCATGATGTAACCAGCATTGTACCAGTCACCAGATTCAGGTGTATCAGTTTGTTCACCCCAAACTTGAGGGCTAGAAGGTGGTAAATCGGCATACCAGTCATAGAAGGACAATGGTGTACCACCCATTAAGTTAAGGAAACGAGCACCTGCTGCATAGGACAACATGGACATCGCTGGAATTACAGAGAAGCCTGCGTTGCGGTCAGGGCCGTATGTTTTTGCAGTATATAATAAGGATGCAGCAGTAATTTCTGTCGCTTCATCCCATGTGGAGCGCACAAAACCACCCATACCACGGGCAGATTTGTATTTTTTCGCTTTTTCAGGATCTTCTACGATAGATTTCCAAGCTTCGATTGGGTTCTTAGCATGCTTTTTAGCTTCTCTCCAAAGCTCAGCCAATTCGCCGCGCACATATGGATATTTTACGCGCAATGGGCTATAGAGATACCAAGAGAATGTTGCACCACGAGGGCACCCACGTGGTTCGTAATCCGGCATATCATCTGGTGTTTCAGGGTAATCAGTAGCCTGATTTTCCCACGCTACAACACCATTCTTAACGTAGATATTCCAGCTACAAGAACCAGTACAGTTTACGCCATGCGTTGTGCGGACAACTTTATCGTAAGACCAACGGTCACGATAAAAATTTTCCCACTCGCGACCGCCATCTTCAGTTATTTGATGGCCGCTTGGAGATACGTTCTTCTTGCGAAGAAACTTAAACTTTTGAGACAACAAGCTCATCTCGTGTCCTCCTTCAAAACTACAAAAAAATCCCTTATGCTAGCTGAGCTAACACAAGGGAGAAAATCCTATTATTCGATATTACTAATATTAGGGTCTATATTATCAACCTCTAAGTCAAGCAATCCGATTAAAGCGTCAAAATCACAGATTACTAGATGGTGTTTGTCATAGGCTACATAGCCCAACTTACGCAACTCACTTAGCATGCGATTTAAACTTTCTCTTGATGTGGCAGCAAATTCAGCCAACTCTTGATTTGTTAGGGCGATATCGATAAAGATACCATCCTCGCGCTCTACACCATAACTATTGGCTAAGCGCAACAAGGTAGAATAAAATGCTCCCTTCTTGCCATATAGTAGCAAGTCTCGGTATTTTGCCTGTTGACGACGCATATGTAATGTGTAGATTTTCATCATCGCAATAGCCAATGAATGATCTTTTGCAATAGCTGACTCTAACACATCATAGCGAATGGAATAAACAGAGCAATCCTCCCGAGCGATGGCATTGAACACATAAGTTTTTGTGTTCTCATCATACAATGGAACCTCACCAATTACATTATTCGGACCTACTAGACGCAACGCAAAAATGTGTCCACTAGATTCGAACTTCTTAATGCTCATTCTACCTTTTAACACTACGTAAAAGTGTTCTGCCTTGTCCCCCTCGTGGAAGAGAAAATCACCTTTTTCAAGATGGAGTTCCTCGCCCGGCAAAGCTAGTAATTGGTTAATTAAATTTTCATCCATACCTTCACCACTCCATTGTACTTTTAAAACAAAATCCATTAGTTATACTAATCTATTTATAGTAAAAGTACATGTATTATATACTTTCATGTATATACAAGATTATTATAACTTATTAATTTCAGAATATGTGTGTTTTATGTCACATTCACAAAAATTTTTACAATATATAATATATTTGTGATATAAGACATTGCAAATTTTGTTGATACAATAATTATAACTCAGTTCTTTCACTTAATCGAATATTTTCTATAGTTTTTATTATAGATTGCAATATTTATATACAAAGAACCCTAGTTGTATCTTCCTTGTCTTCATTGCATGTATAGTTTTTCAGTAAGGAGAAGTTCAAAATGAGCGAACTAAAAATGCCTCAAGTAGGGGCAAGCCGTAGCGAAATTGTAGCTAATTGGCAACCAGAAAATCCAGAATTTTGGGAAAAGTTTGGTAAAAAAATTGCTAAACAAAACTTGGTTATCTCTACAATCGCACTAACACTTTCATTCTGCGTATGGTACTTGTGGGCAACCATTGCAGCACAACTTAACGGCGCAGGCTTTAATTTCACAACAGATCAATTATTTACATTAGCTGCCTTGCCAGGTCTTGTAGGTGCTACATTACGTTTTGTATATACCTATATGCCAGCATTGATCGGTGGTAAAAACTGGACATTTATCTCCACACTTATTTTATTAGTTCCTGTTGTATGGCTTGGCTTTGCCGTTCAAGATACAACAACTTCTTATATGACATTCATGATCTTAACTGCCCTCATCGGTTTGGCAGGCGCCAACTTCTCGTCCTCCATGGCGTACATTGGCAACTTCTTTCCTAAATCCGAAAAAGGTACTGCTCTTGGTATCAACGGTGGCGTTGGTAACCTTGGTATTTCCGTAATCTACTTCTTAGCTCCATTCGCTATGGGTTCCGCTGCATTAGGTAGCGTATTCGGTGTAACACCAGCTATCATCAAAGGTAATGCAGTGTACCTTGCCAATGCTGCTTTCATGTGGATCGTACCTCTCGTTGTTATCCTTGCATTGATGACACGTTTCATGGATAACTTGCCATTAGAAAAACCAAATCCTAAAAACCTTGTACAAATCTTTGGTAACAAACACACTTGGGCGCTTACATTGTTATATACTTGTTCATTCGGTGCCTTCTCTGGTTATGCAGCAGCACTTGGTCTATTAGTAGGTAAAGAATTCCCTGAAATTCCATTTGCTTCTATCGCATTCGTAGGCCCACTTGTAGCAGGTGCGCTTCGTCCTGTAGGTGGTTGGTTAGCCGATAAAATCAACAGCGGTACAAAAGTTACCTTTGTGAGTCTTCTCGGTTTATGTGCAACAACTGCATTGATTGCATTTGGCGTAGATATGCACAACTTCCCATTCTTCTTCGCTATGTCCGTATTGACATTTGTATGCTGTGGCTTCGCAACTGGTGCAACATTCCGTATGATTCCACACGTATTCGGCAATCCATTACTTTCCTCTTTAATTACAGGCTTCGTAGCTGCCGTAGCTGCATACGGTGCTTTCATTACACCTAAAATCTTCGGCTTTACATATTCCACATTCGGTAATATCTATCCAGCCTTCGCTGTATTGTTAGCCTTCAACATCGTAACTGTAGCAGTATGCTACTGGTTCTATGTACGTAAAAACGCAAACATGAACGTATAATTTTCTGGGAAACAGAAAATTTACGTTCACTCGACGGTACAACAAAATATAATTCACTTTTCTAAACTAAGTGATAAAAGAAACCCCGCATCTCTCCTCCATACGTATCAGGTCTGCGGCCTAGGGCCTTGACCTCGTAAGTCGGATCGATGCGGGGTTCTCTTTTATAAGAATATAGTTAAGAATAAGCTACTCAAACATAGTGAATTATATTTTACGCAGTACAAGTACAGTGCGTACAGCAAATTTTCTGTTCAAAATTATAGCCTTCATTTTAAGGGAAGAAAAAAGGGGACTGCTAGGCAGTCCCTCTTTTTATTATCCAAAGATTTCTTCTAGTAAAGCATCATCGATGATGGTACCAACGTAGAAGTCGCTAAATATGCCGTATTTTGCACTGGCTACTTCAAAGCGCATATCGTATACGATTTTTTTGAATTGGATATCGTCGTTACTGAAGATGGTAATACCCCATTCCCAGTCATCTAGACCACAGCCACCTGTAGTGAATTCTGATAGAACATCTAAATATGTTTTACCAAGTTCACCGTGAGATTTCATCAACATACCGCGTTCTTGAGGTGGCAACATGAACCAGTTATCATCACCTTCACGTTTTTTAGACATATTGTAGAAACAGATGTATTTGTCGCGTGGTACATGAGGATATAGTTTTTTGTTAACTTCCTCTGTATCGAGTTTAGCTTTAACGTAAGCACTTACTTCTGTTACAGATGTATAGGAATATGTTTGAACTAATACGCTTGCAATCGCAAGACGACGGAATTTGCGTTCTACTTGTGCCAAGTATTCAAGGGATGGACCAAGGATCCATAGAATCAAATCCCCTTTTGCGCCATTGCAATCATAGAATGCATAGCTACCTTCTTTAGCTTGATGTTTAGCTTCAAGGTCTGCTAAAAATGCTTTTAATTCGTTGCGTGCTTCTGCTTTTTCTTCAGCTGTAAAGCAGTTCCATGCACTGAAATCCATGGCAAAGACCATGTGTTGGCTATGCCAACCTTCTACTGTAGGGATTGCTTTTCCCATTGTGATCACTCCTATCTATAGTGATTATATTAAAATGATATATATCTATTACTTTAAGAATCGAAAAGACTCCATATACTATTATAGCATATGGAGCCTTTTCTTATAATTATTTATTAATATTAATTTTCATTACTATCCACAATAGACTGTACTAATTCTTTCGCTTGCTTCACACCATCAGGAATACCGATGCCATCAAATGGTGTACCAATGAGATGTAAATTTGGATAGTGTTTTGCCACATGTTCACGCACTGCTGTGATCCCTGCGCGATGGCCCACATTATATTGCGGCATACAGTGAATAAGACGATTGATACGCACCCATTCTGGTTGTGCTGCAAAATTCATAATGCGTTGAATTTCTTTTACTGCTAACTCTGAAAGGTCCTTATCATTGAGATGCTCTACTACATCATTGCCAGGTTTTCCAATAAAGACGCGCAATACGATTTTATCGTCAGGCGTTGTTTGAGGCCATTTTTGATTAAGAATAGTACACGCTGTAAGAGGCGTATCTGTGTTGCGTGTAATCAAGAGGCCCGAACCTTTTAAGTCACCATCAAAGGTAGCTTTATCAAAGGCCATAATAGCAATAGCACAGCTTGATTGCTCCATAGAACGCAAGAAATCAAACCCCGGGTCATCCTTAAACCATTGCGTATATGTTGCAGGCGGTGTAGAGATAATCACATGATCCGCTATAGCAGGAGCTTTATCGAGAAGAACCTCTGTAGCTGAATCTGTAGTAGATTGACAGCCACAAGCATTGTTTACAGAATTCACCACATCGATAGCATACATACCTTCAACATATCGAATATTAGATACTAGTGTCCCCGTATGTAACTGTACATTGCTAGGCATAGCCTCAACGATGGCTGTTATAACGCTTTCAAGGCCACCTGTCAATTGACGGAACATGCCAGATTGAGCAGCAGTGCCCTTGCGGCTTGCCATATCAGCTTGTGCCTTAGTGGACTTCGCTTCATGACTTTCAAATTGACGGTCTGTCATAGTCCCTTTACCAGCACGCGGTACGTCACCTTCAGCAACAGCACCTTTAGCCGCTTTAGTAACCCCCGCTTTGGAGTGGCCCATCTTAGCAGCCATCATACCTTTTACCATGTTCCCATATTTCTGTTCTACTTGAATAAAATGAGGGAACGTAGACAATAAACTGATTTTATAAATATCGCCACCATAGATACCAGCTAAAAGTGGTTCGATGAGCTTATCCATCATTTCTTGTCCCAAATGGTATTTAAAGAAATGACCAATGGATACGTCACCATTTTTATCAAGTTGATAAGGCTTTTTAAAGTAATCTAGACCGGCGCGTAATTTTCCATGCCACGAAATGAGCGTCGCTTTCACAAAAGGCATCATTTCCGTTGGAATCCCCATGATGGAGCCCCCTGGAATAGGATGGATTGAACCCTTGTCATATACAAAGGCTTGCCCTGTTTCATTCGACACAAGGGTATCACCTAAGCCAAGATCATAGATTAGGTCCGTCATTTCTGTTTTACGACCTAAATACGAGTCGGGCCCTAGTTCCACTACGAAATCATCAACCCGTTGTGTTTGTATTTTCCCACCAAACCGTGGTGCTTGTTCGTAAAGAGTAATGTTCCAGTCCGGCTTTGCATGACCTAAATAATAAGCCGCTGTCAATCCTGTTAGGCCACCGCCCACAATTGTTACATTCACGAATGAATCCTTTCTAATATTGCACTCGCCATAGCTTGTAAGAATGTTTCATTACAATTCGGCATCTGTGCACGCATATATACAGCGCCGCCCGCATCAACGAGTTCTTTACACTCCACATCATTATCGTACAACACCTCTACATGATTGCTGACAAAGCCAAATGGTACAAAGGCGATATGTATCGCACCATTACGTAGAGATTGATTGATGGCCTCTTCTACGGTAGGACCTAACCATTGACCATGTGGGGCCGCGCTCTGCCAAGCCACAGACCAATTAGATAAACCACAACGTTCTGCGATTTCTCGGGCACTTTCCTCTAAGGCTAACGCATAAGAATCTCCATTGTGGCTATTAATAAGCGGTATACTATGAGCACTAAAAATAACAAATACATCTTTAGTGTCATTGATGCAGTCTGAAACTGCTTTTACCCAATACTCGATAAAGGAAGGTTGATTCCACCAGGAGCGAATCACATCAAAGGTTACACCTTGATGCGTGCCAATTGCAGCTTGTACTTGCTTCTCATAGGCCCCTGTACCAAGAGACGTAAAGAATGGAGCCGTTACAATAGCAACGATATGTTCTACCCCTTGTTGGACTAAATCATCTACCGCATCAGCAATAGATGGCTTCATATGAAGATAACCAATAGCTGATGGCATTGATGGCATCAAGGCAAGAAGAGTTTTATATTGACGCTCTGCCATTGTTTGTAATTCTACATTGGACCATTGCCCAATTGCATCATAGCGGCGTGTAAGATTAGCAACCTCAGCTTCTGTAGGCACACGACCATGACGAATGCTCGTCATATATGGCACTAAATCATCCTTACTTGAAGGGCTACCATAGGATAAAAATAATAATCCTTTTTTCTCAATGTTCACTAGACTACCCCTCTTGAGCCCATAGTTCACGACTACGTTCATGTACATAGTCTGTGAGCCAATGAAGCTTCTTAGGATCCGCTTCTGGGAATACGCCATGACCTAAATTAAAGATATGGCGACCGTAACGAACACCGTTAAGTAAAATACGATCTACTTCGTGAGCTAATGTTTTTTCATCGGCGAATAAGTAGGCAGGATCAAGATTGCCTTGTACCGTTTGTGTTACGCCTCGTTCATTAGCCATAACGATGGAGCTACGCCAATCAAGAGCGATTACATCCAATGGTAAATGAGACCAAATAGATACTAAATGATCGGTACCAACACCATTCATAGCCATAGGCAAATGAGGGTATCGATCTTTTACAGTCTTAATAATGCGTTCCATATGAGGATAAATACCTTGTTTATATTGGTCCGCATTCACTGCACCAACCCAAGAGTCGAAGATTTGTAATGCATTCGCACCGGCTTCGGCTTGCATAGACAAATATTCAATGGACATATCTGCTAACTTTGTCATCAATGCATTCCATACATCAGGTGCACCGATAAGCATGCCACGAGTTTTGTTGTAATTCTTTGTTGGTCCCCCTTCGATGAGGTAAGACGCAATCGTAAATGGTGCGCCACAGAACCCAATGAGCGGAACGTCGAGCATACCCGATGTTAATAACGTAATCGTTTTCCCGATATAATCTACCTTCGTAGGATCAAAGGTATCTAATTTATCTACATCAGCCATGGATCGAATCGGTGTATTAAACACAGGTCCCACACCAGCCTTGAGCTCTACCTTTACATTCATGCCTACCATAGGGCTCATAATATCCTTATAAAGGATAGCTGCATCTACGCCATATTCTTTTACAGGTAGCTCTGTAACACGAGCACATAATTCAGGCTCTTTTGTAATTTCAAAGAGCGTATATTTTTCTTTAATTTTGCGGTATTCCGCTTGGCTACGACCAGCTTGGCGCATATACCACACAGGTGTTACACCAGGGTTCTTCCCTTGGATCATATCTAAATATGCTGTATTCAAGTACTCAACCCCTTTCTTTCTAATCTATACTAACACACTATGATAACTAAAACAGTTACTTTAGTTACATCACATATATCATCACTATGAATATTCCCTGTGAAAGCTAAACACCTTCACAGGGGTTCAATTTAGTTGCGACTTAATCAGTAGCAATCAATGTTTAATTTCGACTTAATCTATGGCAATCAATGCCTGTAATAGATTGAGCCATATCAAATACAGACCGTTGGCACGTAAATAGCCAGATTTGTTGGTTCTTTCCGATTTCCGCTAATAATTCCAACGCACTACGTTGACGGTTTTCATCAAATCGTACGAGAATATCGTCTAATATGATTGGCAAGGATTCAACTTGGTACGAGAATACCTTAGCTAATGCTAGGCGCAATGCCAAGTATACTTGGTCAGCCAAGCCGCTAGACCAGTACTTAAGCTCTAATCGCTCTCCATTGCCATTAACCAAGGCCACCCCTTCATTGATACCGAGGATATCGAAGATATACATGCCACCAGTTAACCGTTCTATATAAGAGGATGCAAGTTCTAGCATATGAGGCTGTTTTTCTTGCTCGTACGATTGTTGAGCCTTATCCATGCAGTGGCTCATCAACACTTGTGTAGCCCAATCTTCAAGAGCAGATTCCAGTTCATTTTGTAATGCTTCACGTTCTTGAAGCATTTGGTGTTGCTCTTGGTCAGAACCTAGGGCACGCATAGACTCTACAATTTGACCACGGCGCTCATATAAGATTGCCAACTTGTCTTCAATGGATGCTATTTCTCGTTCAGAATGCGCCAATTCATCAAGCCAATTATCCTTATTGCCTTCACGCAAGCGTCGATAGAACAAATCTCTATTCTCCGCATCAGGTGCTAGTAAGTCTAACTGAATCTGACTTTGTTTGTAAATGGTTTGCCATTGCTTGTATTGGTCTTCATCGATAAGATGTTGACGATACTCGTTAGAGCTATCCATGCCAGCCTTATGCAATAGCTCTTGTTGACGAAGTAGCAATTCTTTTTCTTTGCGGTGCCAATTATCGTATTCATTGCGGAAGCTTTTACGTTGTGCTTCCTTTTGTTCCCATACAATTTTATTTTGTTGGAAGTTTTTATATTGGTTATAAATACGTTTTAACTCTGTAGGAGATACAGGGGCCTCAACACCAAGGTTATACCACAAGGTCATGGCTTGGTCTTCAATAACTCGTAAGCCTTCTTTATGCTCTGCTAAGCGCTTTTCATAACCTTCAATAGTACGTAACTGTTCATGATACTGATCGTACTCTTGTTTGAGCCCGAAGAAATCATCTTCGTTAAGGCTCTTCGCCGCACCTTGAGGCAACCAACTCTGCCATGCTGCAAGGGCTTCATCATAAATAGCTTGCAACGTATGACCTTCTTGGATCCAACGATCAAGATGCGCTGCACCCTCTATGGATGGAATTGGGCTCACCACAGGTGTTGCGGCTTTCACAAGTGCCTCTAACTGATGTTCTACATCGGATTTACGAGATGACAAGATTTGTAACTCATAATTCAGTTTAGATACATCAGAATTACCATTATGACGTCGCCATGTAGCATACCAGAACAATGCCATAGATAGGATTAATAGTATAAAGCCGCCAATCGTATAAAGTACAGACTCTAATACTAATAAGCCTGCTAATACGAGTAAAACGCCAATCACTGCAGCTACGCCACTAATGCGTTGTAACCACTTTGGCAAATTGGTCGGTTGTGCATCAGGACCATAGCTATCCCGTTTTTCTGTAACCCGATCTATATCCATCAAGATAAGCTCTAGTTCACGTTCGAGATGCTCTTTTTTCGCCAAATCCTCTTCGCTGTAATTTGGTAATGATGCTCCGTCGAGATTGGCTACTGGCAAATCATCAGAGGCCTCAGCAGGCTTGCGATCTTGCCAATGTAATAATTGATTTTTAGCAGTGCGCAAGCGACTTGCTAAGCGCTCTCCTTCAAACCAATTCACATCATCAGCCATCGGCTCATCATCACGCCATGCAGAATGCATAGAACGAGAAAACTCTAATTGTTCTCGTACCTTAAAGATATACGCATCCCCTTCTTCACACTCCCGGCGCAATTGTTCCCATTTAGCCCCTTGTTGAATAAGGTCTTCAATATCTTGACCATATGTGCCAAATGGACTATCCGGGCTAAAGTTAGCTGGCATCAAGGCCGCTTCCTTTTCCTGCCACAACTGCATATTGTCTCGAGCTCGTTTGATTTCCTCATCGATGCGAAGGAACTCATCACGACTCAAGGCAAGCTCACTATTGTACTGTTGCATATGCATACGCGCTTCTTCGCTACGGCGATACGTATCCCATGCGCGCAATACGACGTCTATACCATCGCGGTATTCCTTCCACTCTTGCAACTGACCTTGTAATTCTGCTTCAGTCTGTTCCGTACTGTGGAAGGCCTTTTGCAGTTCTACATATTGCGCTTCATGCTCAGCTAAATGGCTTAACTTTTGGCGATTTTCCTTAAGCTCATCCATCAACACGTTGATGCGGCGTTTACCATTGGAGGACGCTACCAATAAATCAGTAGCTCCTTTTTCAACGTCTTTTACAACAGAGCCCAAGTGTTCCCCACCTTCAGCACCGAAGAAGCGGGATCGAATCTCTACCTCTTGCAACACATCGAGGCCTTGTAAATCATCAAGGGTTAATCCGAAAATCCGGTTATATGTTTTTTTATCGATACCATGCCACCAATGTTGAGCAGGCTCTTCATGAATGGCAGGATGTCCAGGACTGTAAAAGTCTAGTTGTTTACCCTTACGACCGATGTAGTAGCTTTCACCATTACGATCCACATCGAGGGAACCGGTCATAGGACCATAGGCCTTATGTGTGCCACCGAATAAGAGCGTGCGCATTCCTTCAAGAAGAGATGTTTTACCACTTTCATTAGGACCATACATGAGCTGAACCCCATGTTCACCAGTAGTGAAAGACCAGTCGCGATACGGGCCAAATTCATCAAATCGTATGCGTTTAATGTTCATCGTTAGCCCCCATCAATACAGTAACACCTTCAATTTCACAGCGCTTCAAGGCGCGCAACAATAACTCATCACTCAACAAATCGGCATATACACCTAAGCGTTTAAACTCAGGACGTTCAGCCAAAATTTGACGAGCCGTCTGTACCGCATTGCCATCAACCATATCGTCATAGGCGCGCAAATAATCACCTACCACATCAGATAACAATCTACGCTCCGCTAAATTAATACTAGGCCGTGTAGTGGAAATAATGCGATACGGCATAACGAATATAGATTTACTCTTCTCTTCGCTTTGAGACTCTTGCAACCATAATTTACGCACCCCTTCTTGGGTACACAAACGATGCAATGGTCCTGTTCCTACAAGAACAATAGAAAGCAAGATATTCTTCTTATGTTGTTTACGCAAATTCTCTTTTTTATGGCGTAAAATTTCTAAGAATTCTGCTTCAGTTTTCATGCCTGCAATATCAATTTTGATTTCTTCAAAACGGATAGCACTGGTCTCAATAAATCGAGGTTCACAATGACCATTATGGGATACAGAAACAAGATAGCACCCCTTCGGGCCTAGTTCCTTGCGGTGTAAACCTTGCGGATTACCAGCATAGACAACGAGAGGTTCCTCGCTAAGAACTTGAGATTTATGAATATGTCCTAACGCCCAATAGTCCATGGCTGCTTCTGCTAGGTCTGTTAAACTACATGGACCAGTTACATTATGATTTTCAGATCCCGCACTAGAACCAACTGTACCATGCATAACTGCAAGAGAAAACTCATCACGTTCAAAGGCGCGGTATTGACGCGCATAATTGTCGCTTTCATTACCATGGCCACAACTAATACCGTAAACGCCACCAATTTCAATATTGTTAACAATCAATGGAAAACGTTGTACTTGTTCACTAGAGAATACATGTACATTGTCAGGCATCTGCAATTGAGCCTTCCAGCTTTCAGCCGGGTCATGATTACCTTGCACCATATAAACTGCAATGCGATGCTCTGCCAAGCGATACATGGCACGTACAAAGCGCACTTGAGCCTCTAAATTGTGGTCTTCGCTATTATAAATATCACCAGCTATCACAACAGCATGAACATGCTCATCGATAGCAGTGTCAATAATTCTATCAAAGGCTACATAGGTTGCTTCGCTCACGGCGCGATCAACGGCGCGGCTAATACCTGTAGCATATTGGAAGGGTGCCCCTAAATGCAGGTCACCACAGTGTATAAATCGAAATGGCTGCATCTATATCCACTCCTTATATTAGTACTTTTATTATAGTTATATATAGTAATTACAATACTCTATTATACTACAAAACCCTAAAGATTACTTAAAAATAACTATCAATTAAAACCTTAACATAGATTTAACACCTTAATATAGATAGTAAAATATAGCCTCTAAAATTAGTTGTAAGTCATATAATTCCTCTGTATTAAAAGCGCTCTAAAAACTACATAAATATTTTTGTTAACTCAAAAATACATTAAGTTGACAATTTATGCACTAACGTTTACAATCAAATTGTCAATATTTTATATTTTTATTAAGTTAACAATTAGGAGGCTATTATGGCTTTGCCTACAGATCAACAACCATCCCAGGTGGGAACATACGAAAAAATCCTTACTATAGCAAATCGTATTATGCATGGTGGTGAAATTACAAAAGAAGAAGCAATTGAGTTAATTCATACATCTGATGATGATACGATGATTCTGCTCGCTATGGCAGATAAAATTCGTCAACATTTCAATGACAACTCCGTAGATGTATGCGCCATTGTAAATGCACGATCTGGCAAATGTCCTGAAAACTGTAAATTCTGTGCTCAATCTGCACATCACGAAACAGGCGTTCAAGTATATCCGTTCATGGATGATGAAAGCATCCTCGATGCGGCTCGCAAAGCTAAAGAGGCAGGCGCTATTCGCTTCTCCATCGTAACAAGTGGTCGTAATACTAATAACCCAAACGAATTCGATCAAATCATTCGCGTATTAGGCCGCATTAAAGATGAAGTAGGCCTCGAAATTTGCTGTTCTCTTGGTTTGTTAACTTATGAACAAGCTCTCAAATTGAAAGAAGTGGGTGTAACTCGATACCACTCCAATATCGAAACAGCACCTAGCCACTTCCCAGATATTTGTACAACCCATTCTTACGAAGACAAAATGTCTACCATCGACAACGCACAAAAAGCAGGCATTCGCGTTTGCTCTGGCGGCATTCTCGGTCTTAACGAGACATTAGAACAACGCGTAGAAATGGCATTCGAGCTTAAACGCTTACATATTGACTCTGTACCACTCAATATTTTGAATCCTGTTAAAGGTACTCCATTTGAAAGCAATAAAGCGTTACGTCCATTAGATATTTTACGTACCTTCGCTGTATTCCGTTTCATCTTGCCAAACGCATTGATTCGTACAGCTGGCGGTCGTGAAGTAAATCTTCGTGACTTACAAGCCTATGCTTTAAAAGGTGGCCTTAACGGTATCATGGTTGGTGGCTACTTAACAACTGGTGGTCGTTCTCCACAAGACGATCTCCAAATGATTCAAGACTTGGAATTAAACCGCAACTCTGCCCAAGTTTAAATTTTCGTATATACCATTCTCCATTGAGGATGTTGTATATAAAAAATATTCCTAAGATTTATAAATTTTTTACACATATAAAAAAGAACCATCTAGTTTGCTGTGCTAGATGGTTCTTTTATTGCCATAATAAATTATAAATGGCTTGACCATTTGTATTGCCTTCAATAGGTTCAGGGTTTTCATTGAACTCTACATTTTCATAGGGTGTACCGTCTGCCATGTATGCATCTACCTTTAATGTTTCCATGGTACGGTTATATCTACTTATATACACTTTATATCGCAATTCGTCGCCACCCAGTTCATTGACCCGCAGCCACAAAAGCGCATCATAATCACTTTTTTGAACACTGTCGTTGTCAATAAATAATTGGTTTCCTGATGCATCTGGTCCAACATAGTACCAGTCCGTTGCGTTAGCAGTCCCCCCTATACTGAGTAGCCACAAAAGGGACAATATGGTAAATATTTTCCTCATATGACTGCTCCTCTCATGCTATAGAGCTGTATACTTTATAAAACTCTAATAGCCATTAAACCTTTATAAAATATACAACTTCTCCTTTATATATAATACCAAAATTACCCCATATTTATCAACAATAATTAAACTTAATTATTATCTTTTTTAGAATTTCAAGAAATTAAAAGAAATTTCTTAAAAAACTTCATTTTTGACTCATTTATTGTTCTTATAATGACAATGTCAAATGATAAATAGAGGTAACAATTCCCTGGTTACCATACGTGTATTTATCTCCCGACAAGTATTACTAACCCCAAACCTACTACTTGTTTAAATACATGGTTCATTTGATATTAATACTAACACTCCCCTTACATGAAAAAAGGACTCCAGTTGGAGTCCTTTTTTCGTTATATAAAACTTCAATAAATCTCAAAATACAAGCGTGTATAAATTCTATTTACTTTGTAATCCACGATAAACGAGTTCAAAAATAATTTTCTGAGCTTCTAACCACTCATCGCTCTGAGACCACTTATATTGTTTATTAACAGCATATAGTCCGTGTACTAAAAATATAAAAATAGATACCCCAACATCAAATGAAACCCCAAGTGCTTCTGCCATAACTAGCCCTTGTCGATCTTTTTCACGTCCTATAATGCGTTGTAATACATATTCTGAAATTTGTTCATCTAAAAATAAAGGTAAATACTTTTTATGTCGTATAATACGCTGACATAACGGCAGTCTATCAAAAATAGAATCGTATGCTTCTCTCAACGCAACAGAATTAGAAGCAGCTGATAAGGTGTTAGCTATAGTTTGTAAATTATTGTTATCTACCATTCCCGGCTTTGAATAAGCGATTGCATCATCCACTAAATCATCAACAATTTCCATGATATTACTATAGTGTAAATAAAAAGTAGAACGAGTTATACCCGAAGCTTTACACAACGATGTTACTGTTACAGTCTCAAAAGAATTGTTTGCTAAACAACTAAGCAAGCCTTCTTTTAACAACATACGTGTCATTTCTTTTCGAGTTATCATATAACCTCCAATATAGACACTTTTATACAATGTGTCTATTAATAAACATAGTGTTAATTATTGTTGAGACTAGTATAACAAAACAAGGTACACTAGTTCTAGAGATTACAAATAATAATCTATTCAATTAAATCGACAATAATTTAATTAAGGAGATAACTATGACACAATATACTCACATTCGAAATGCCACAGGAAAATTAACAATAAAAAATACAACATTCCTTATTGATCCATTTTTAGCACCAAAAGATACTTATCCCGGCTTTGAAGGAACATTTAACTATCAACAAAGAATGCCTATGGTTGATTTACCTCTATCAATGGACAATCTATTAAGCAATGTAACTGCAGTGGTAGTTACACACACACATCTCGACCATTGGGATGAAACGGCAATTAATGCTATTCCAAAATCACTTCCTATTTTTGTACAAAATACAGCGGACAAAGAACTTATTACTTCACAAGGCTTTAACGATGTACGCATCATTTTTGAAAGTCTGGAGTTTAATGGTATCACATTAAGAAAAACAGGTGGCTCCCACGGCACGGTAGAAATGTATGCAAATCCAGTTCTCGCACCATTAGCAGGCGATGCGATGGGCGTTATTTTTGAAGCAGCAGACGAACCAACTGTATACCTTGTAGGCGATACAGTTTGGACAAGTGATGTAGAGAAGGCCCTCCTTCGCTTCGACCCTAATGTTATTATTATGAACACTGGATATGCTCAAGTTTTAGGCTTTGAAGATAGTATTATTATGGGTACAAAAGATATTGGCCGCATGGTGGTACGCAAACCAGAGGCAAAAATCATTGCGGTTCACATGGATACAGTTAATCACACAGCAACAAGCCGTGAGGATGTGCGCAAATTTATCAAAGGCAACAACATTGAAAGCCATGTAGCAGTGCCTGAAGATGGTGAAACCATCACACTTTAGTAGGTCTAAAACAATTAGTACATTATACTACGGCTAATACAAGACTAGTAAAAAATCTATCCACAAACAATAAAAAACACCCTCTTAATTCTAATAGTCATAATAACTATAAGATCTATAGAGGGTGTTTTTATACGTAACTACAAATTATAATCTATCAAAGGATAAACTATTTTACTTCAGCCCAACCTAAAGCAGCACGTTTAGCATCGATATCAGCTAAGATTTTTTCAGCTACTTTAGCAGGATCAGTATTTACATACATAACAGAACCTAAGATATCTTTAGTGTCTTCTTTAAGCCATTTTGTAACAGCATCAGAACCTTGTGTAGGTGGCTCAACGCAGTGGTAAGAGTTAATCCCCATCAAGCGGAAGCCAAGGGATGCATCGATACCTTTTTCGTTAGACCATTCAGGGCTAGACATTGCAAATGGCATTTGTGGCAAGTTAAGGCCTAATTCACCAGCAATACCAGCGAAAATACCGGAAGAACGAGCATTATCTACACATTCGCCAACATGCCATACTGGCGGTTGATCATCGCCCAAGAACTCTTGCAATGCAGGGCTACATTTTTTAATAGCATCTGTATTACAGTAACCAAGTTTCATCAATGGGAAGGATGCACAACCATTTGTTAAGATGATACAGCCATTTTTGATAAGTGTATCAACGATATCTACAGTTGCTTTTTCATAAATAACGCGAGGGTTGGAACAACCTACTACGTTTACGATACCACGAACTTTACCAGATTTTAAAGCCTCTGCCAATGGTTTGAAGGAACCGTAATGTTTAACAGTGGATTCTGGAGAGAAACCAACTTCAGCAGTGATTTCGTATGGCGGAATGAATACAGGCATGCCTTTGCGCAATTCATGAGCTTCAAGAGCGCGATCCAAGATTTTGCGAGCCAATGCTTTTGTTTCAGACAAGTTAGTATGATGGTGATCGTAACCAATGTGTTCTGCACCTGGTAAACGAGCTGCATCAGATGTAGTGATAACTTTTGTGTTGAAGCAACGTGCTACGTCCATGATAGCAGGGTATACGTCTTGAACGTCAGCTACCCAGCAATCAAGAGCGCCTGTACCAAGTACAAGTTCTGCACCGATAGCATTACACAATGGAATAACGTTTTCGTAGCGGTACATGCTGGACAAACCAGAGCAGCAGATACCGTAGAATTGGATACCTTTAGCACCGATAGCTTTCGCTTTTTCTAAATACTCTTCAGAGGCACCAATTGTACAAATTTGGGATACTAATGTTGGCAAGTGACCATGAACAGCGATGTTAACATAACCTTTTTTCAATGCACCGATGTTAACTTTTGATGTACGACGACCACCTTGACCGAACAATGCATCTGTTGCGATGTCCGCAGCTACTACGCCTGTGAATGTGAAAGCAAGACCACAACGCAAGAATTGTTTCATGTTGCTTTCCCAATCGCCATCTGTACCTACACATGTACGATGATATGCATCAAAGGCTTCATTGTACGCAGAAATAGGTAAGATATCAAGGTTTTTCCAAACTTCACGGCGCTCAGCTGGAGCTAACGCTGTAATTGTTTTATATTCGCCAGGCAATGCACGGCTCAAATCTTCTAATAGAACATCTGCCAAGTCATTAGCAACTTCTTTTAAGGAACGACCTTCTTCAGAGATGTTGAAAGCTTTACATACAGTACGAATTTTTTCTTCCCCTAAAATTGGGATATCCAATTGATCGTTAGCAGCAGCTTTCAAAGAAATCAAGATTTCGCGAGCATGCGCACCATGTTGTGTTAAGCCACCAGCTGCAGCACGTGTCATATTACGAGCTACAATAAGATCAGCATCAGCACCGCAGACACCACGAGGGCTCTTAGGTGTAATTTTACATGGACCCATGAAGCAAACACGACAACATACGCCTGCAATACCGAAAGTACATTGTGGTTGTTGTTTATCGAAACGGTCAAATACTGTATCGCAACCAATTTGCTCCATGCGAAGAATCATTTCGCGTACAGCTGGATCTGGTGTTTGTTCGATAACATCTTGTTTTGTAGGCCAAGTTTTACGATACTCAGCAACGGCTTTCATGTAATCGTTTACGCCATGTTCATGAGGTACCCCTGGTTCATGAGTGTGTGGCACCCATTTATCCGTTGGCAACGCTTTACCATGACTATGGTCATGGTCATGATGATGATCATGGTCGTGATCGTGATGGTGACCGCCACAATGGCAGTGGTCATGGTCATGGTGATGATGGTCATGATCATGATGGTGATGATGTTCGCCATGGCTGTGGTCATGGGTGTTTTTGTTTTCCACATCTTTATTCATAATAAACCTCCTAGGGGCCTACGTAGGCCAACTGTCAATAACATAAAAACATATTCTACTTTTATTTCAATTTTTAAATCCACCATAATGATGGGCTTTAAATCCTATCTCCTAAATATGTTTTAAACTACTATAAGTATATTTTTTGACAGGACATTTGTCAATTATTTTTTGAGAATTTTTTGACTCATTTGCTTCAAAGAACATTGTAGTTACTATATTTATCATATTCGATATTTTCAGTTTCCTTTCATAAACCAAAAGAGGTTAATTCCTTTTATTTTAAGGAATTAACCTCTTTAATCTATATATGTGTATTTTTTTATCAATATATATATGTTTATATGTATCCTAAAGCTATACCATCCTAATAGCTCCATATGTATAATTTATAAAAATTGTTGCATAATCTGTGCTACTTCAGCTAGATGGAATCGCTTAGCTCTATCCGATCGTGCAACCAATACCAACTGACGGAAGCAAAGTTTTGATGCAAGAGGATAAAATTTAACTTTATCATCATCGCCCTTGCTATTTAACGTGCTTGGTAAGAATGTAATACCATAGTCATCCTCTACCAAGGATCGACAAGTATCAAGATTTTCAGAGCCAATAACTGCTTTAGGTACGAAGGATTCAGCCTGACACAAACGATTTACCAAAGTTCGCAACTTAAGGCCTTCTCTTATGAGAATAAACGGAAATGCTCCAAAGGGTGCTATTTCATGAATTCCATCCGGTGTCATAAGCGAATCAGCAATAGCTATGGCTTTTTTATTTTCTACACTAACGGCCAATAGAATTTGCTCATCTAGTACAGGATAGCTTTCAAGAGCTTGAGAATAAATCGGTGTAGGAAACAACCCTACATCTACCAAGCCATCACAAATTTGTTGTTCCAAAAAATGGGACTCTCCTTCTACTACGTGGAATTCCCAAGAAGGTTCAATTTGTTGAAAGCTCTTCAATGTTTTTCCCAACATATGGTGGCCATAGAATTGAGACAACCCAATACGAACATGGTAAGCCGCATCAGACCCTTGATTAATGATAGACTGCGTTAAAGCCTCTACCTTTCCTACTAAGGGCATCCCCTCTTTAGCAATCTGTAAGGCTGCAGCCGTTGGTACAACCTTTGTCCGATCTCGAGCAAATAAAGGCACTCCTAACTCAGCCTCAATACGACGAATACTTTGACTCAACGCTGGTTGAGAAATATATAGTTTTTTAGATGCCTTTGAAAATGATGCCATCTCGACGATGGTACTTATATATTTAATATCCTTTATATCCATAGAAACACCTTATAACAAAACATTATTGATTTATCATAAGTATATATTACCACAAAAGAAAGAGCCCTCCATAAGGAGGGCTCTTTCTTTAAAGTTTTAAATAATCTCAAGACAGAAATTCAACTGACTCAATATATTACATTAGAGTTTTTAATACATCCAATACTTCTTGTGGCAATTCGTTTTTATGACCGATGAGTTTTTCTACATAGTCATAGCGGAACTCGAATGCTTTGTGTAGTTGGTGATGGTATTCACGCACTTGGAATGGTGGTTCGAAACCAGGAACCTCTACATAGGAGAGGTTTTCGTATTTATAGAATGGCTTGAAGTCCAATGTACCTTCTACCAAACGTTCTAACAAATCAAGAGTCACTTCTTTTGGAATTTTCTTTTCCAAGAAGAAGCCTGTGTTCATGATGTAACATTGAACGCCACATTCAGAGAACAGTTTTTTGTAACTTTCATAGTCACGAACCAATGGATATGTACGGAATGGATTCGCATATGGTTCGATAACAAGTGCGTTTGGATCCACATGAGCATCGAGCTTTTCCGCTGTAGAACGGCGTGTCGCAAGTGTTGCACCCATTGTAGACGCTAATACAGGATCGTTAATTTTGAGGATTGGTGGCAATGTTTTATCCTTCATTAACCATACGATAGCATTAACTGGTTGATCTACATAGTTTACACGGTTATCTGTCCAGAATTGAGATTTGATAGCACGACCGTTGTTATTACGTACATCTTCAGCTAATACAACCTTGCGACCCTCTTCATCCATTGTTACACCTACGTTTTGTAGTGTTAACAAGAATTCGTTAGCAGGATGTTCTACAGGGTAATCTTGCATTTTGTCGAAGTATGTAGGTTCTAACGCAATAGAGCTCAAATCGTTTGTATTGATGATATACGCATCGTCATGCAAGATAGAGATATCATAACGACCATCATGTTTTTCATGAGTCAATGTAGATTTACCGGAGCCGGACAAACCGAATACACCGATTGTGTAGCTTTTACCATTTTCAAGATTGTAACGTTTCATACCGCCATGACATGCTACATAGTCGAAGCGATTTGCCAAAGACCATGCCAATGTAAGGGTACCTTTTTTGTGCTCGCCGAAATAGCGCATACCAAGAATCATAGCACAGTTATGAGCTGGGTCAAAGATAGCAAGACCACCTGGATGACCTGGTACAACATAGTCAGGGTCAGAATAAATGTAGATGTCGCCTTCAGGAATTTCTACACTGTCATTGTAGAACTCTTTTACAGCTGCATCAAAGAACTTGAAGTTCATAATCCAAGAATACAAGATAGATGCGTGATCTTTTGGAATCATCAAATGCGCACGAGCTGTGAATTTCTTATCAAGACCTACGATAGCTTCAGCAGAAATCCACTCTTTACCACGGCTATCATATACAGCATCACGTGCAATATTAGCGAGTTCTACTTCATCAATGCCTTCATCGCCAATGATACGACGAGCTTTTGCATAACGACCTGTAGTTTTACCATCGTTTGTAACAAGCACCTTTGCATCTGCAGGTAAACCTTGTTCCAACGGTTTATACACAGGCATATCGAGGACGATAACACCAGGTTCTTCAGTGGCAAATTGATACGCTTGTGCCACAGATGTTACAGGAGTTACATTGTTTCCATAAAATGCAGTTTCAATAGTACTGCGCATCTTAGAAAATAATGGATTTGTTTTAATTTCACTTTGCTTCCAAACGCGTCTTGTCGACATAGTATCCAGATCCTCACCTTTAATATATACGTAATTTCTCTTGTAAAAGTAGTTTAAGATAAGAAAATACTGCCTCGGCAAATACTTTCATCATTTTTATTGTACCCTTTTCAGACAAATTTGTATACATAAAGTAGATGAAATATAAGAAATTAATGTATGCTTATCATGAATTAGTGCAACACATTATATATAAATAGTTTTGATAGCTCTATCTATTTTATTGATTTTATCCTAGTAAAAATCAGTGTAAAAAAGCATGCTGAATCTATAACAGCTAATCAAAAAATAAAATGAGGCTAGGTCATAGGACCTAGCCATTTATTCTAAAAAAGCAAATATTTATTTTATAAATCGATTTCTAAAATGATTTTCTAAATATATTCTCTATATATCTATTTTCTAGTTTTATATGTAATGTTATTTTCTGGCTTTATTAATGAAGGCATCAATTTTACCAACTAGATCATCTACGTTAAAATCACCACGTTCGGCAATCATCTTGATAGTTGCCACCTTAGCCATTACTTTTACCATCGGTGTTTTCAATTTCTCAAATTTAGGATTCAAAGAAATCAAATAATCTACAACCTCAGGGCTTTGCTTAATTAAGTTAGAGAGAGTTGTCTTTGCATCTATATGGAAACGACCATCTGCATCGGTAGTGAGTGGTTCTTCATCTACCTCTTCTGCAGCCTCTTGGGCTAAGGATTTATCAGTATCATTACCCTTACCAGTACTATTTTCTGCATTTCCTACAAACTCTGTCTTATCCCAAGTTAATAGTGTGCGAGAACCTTCCAATTCACGGATATGAGTGCAATCTTGCATCATTTCTAGAACGCCACGGAATTTACCATTTTCATCACGTACTGCAGTGTAGATAACATAGATAAATAATCCCGGTTTATTAATCCAGAATTCAGCTTGGCTTTGCTCGCCAGAACGGAACTTCTCAACGATTTCTTCTACTACGTGAACAGATTTTGCAGGATGACAATTCTTTACCTCGCGGCCAATAACGTTAGCACTACGAGGGAAAATGCGATGTGGCGTATCGCTGTAGAACTTAACGAGCTCGTTTTCATCTACATAGGATAAATCTACAGGAAGATGACGGAATAATAGATTGATTTGCTCTAATGTCAATTTGCCAGTGGCTACATCTAATACAGCATCCTTACCAACAGGTGCACCGCCTACAGGACCAACATATTTAGACAATAGGCCTGCTAAATCGTTTAAGAATTCATTAGATACAGCGCCGTTTTGACTGGAATTATTGGCATTTAGTTGCGCTGCAGAATCATTGATGCCTAGCACGACATATAAACCTGGTGGATCGATGATAGCATAACCGATTTCATGGTCATTTTTACTCATGCGCACAAACTCTTCATCACTTAATAATTTAAAGGATGTTGGCAATAAAACCTCTAACTCTTTAGAATTCAAATCGCGCAATTTCGCCAACGTTTCAGGAACGGATGCTAAAAATTCCTCGTATTTATCTTCACGAAGTAACGCATAAGACGCAGAAATAGCATCGCGTACGCCGTCATCGAAGGTCCACATAATACGTGTTGGACGGTCAAAACCATGCTCCTCTAGCATTGGATACAGTTGGTTTTGCTTACGAGATAAATGCGTTCTCCATTGCGCTAAAGAATCAAATACACCAAGCCAAGGATTTTTAATAAACTTATCTTGTTTTAACAATTCATCCGCTTCAAGAGCTACCTTTTCAACGGCATTAATCTCTTCCAAATATGCCCATAATGGATGATTTTCTGGGTACTCATTTTCAGCGCGTACTAATACGCCATCAAATAAGTTCAATAAATCATCCATCTTATCTAGGATTTCCTCATCCTTATATACACCTTTCAAACTTTGCTCTGCATAAGCAAACTCATCAGGCGTGCAAGTGCCTAACTTCTCTTTTAGAATACGGTTACCCTCTTCTAAGGATAATTTGCCGTCTAAATAATCCTCTTTAATAGATACAATAATTCTGTACCGTTCGTTATTAATGTCTAGCTTTTGCTTTAATGGATTCATATGCTTATACCTCCACGGGTCAAAGACTATTAGTATATACAATATATTATTACTATATTAAATATACTTTT
>OGJO01000461.1_pt1 | contig 24657 bp, 9 predicted proteins | sample 1572121 | NCBI WGS metagenome assembly OGJO01 (sample SAMEA2582081, study PRJEB24529) | metagenome | biome: Human gut stool | place: China | collected 2011
TACTACACCTAATGGTGCAAATATTGCGGCAAATAACGGTGGGAAGTTTACGGCTGGTAATATGACAAACTACGTATCTACGATTGAGGCAGATACTGGTGGTACAGTCACTATTGATAAAGCAGTGGCTAATGTTGGCTATAATGATAAGCCTTTTATTAGCAGTAAAGGTGGCAGTACTGTTACTCTTAAGGAAGGCGTTTATGATGTTCATAATGTGAGCACTCCTATTGCAGTAGCTCAAGGTGGTACTGTTAATATTGGCGTAGACGGCAACAAAGGTAATTTTATCGGTAACGACTTATCTTTAGTTGGTGATGTCATTGTTAAAAGCGACCCAAATCATGCATCCGAGATCAATATTGGAATCATTGGTAAAGAATCTCTTTGGGACGGTTTAGCCTTTAATTTAGCAGATAAAGATGCAAAGCATCCAAGTCATATCAATGTATTCCTTGGTGACTATGGTTCTTGGGAGCTTTTCTATCAAGGTGGCTTGCATGAAGGAACATTAGATGGTAGTACACAACCTAGCCATGTACATCGACTTGTAGGTTCTAAGAATCGCAACTATGCGAATATGGTAACCCAAAGTGAGCATAATAAGCTCTATGTAGATAAGCTGGAAGGTCATGTAAACTTTATCTATGACCCTAATGATGAAGGTGGCGATACTGAGGATCCAAGCTATCAACCACCAACGAAAACCTATAATGGTTTGACTCCAGATTCCTTCTGGGGTGGTGATATTCATATTACAAGTGCGGCTCCTGGTGCAGCAGCTCATGTGTATACTACTCAACGAGGCCTAGATATGTCCTCTGAGGCTAATGTGAACAAGATTTTAGATAACTTGGCTCACAAGATGTACTATCATAATTATGTAAATGGTGAAAGAAACCTTCAAGGTACAGTAGCTATTGCATCTAATGGTTCTGAATCTGGTCGTTTTACAGTAATTACATCTGGTCATGCTAAAGAAGGTGATATTACATGGCAAGCCGATAAGGATGGTCAAGGTAAATACGTATATGGTGAAAATAAACCTGTACCAAAACCTCAACCTAAGCCAGAAGTTAAACCAACTCCTAAACCTGAGGTTAAGCCGGTACCAACTCCGACTCCTAAACCAGAGGTAAAACCTACTCCAAAACCAGAGGTTAAGCCAGCACCAAAACCAACTCCTAAACCTGAAGTGAAACCAGCTCCAGTGCCAGAGCGTAATTCTCATATTCACGTTATTATGGGTGATTTTGATACTCCTCATATGCGCGGTGCCCGTTCTGCTATCATGAGCAATATCAATGGTTGGAGAACATTGACAGATAATATGTATCGTCCACGCGTATTGCAACAAGGCGAACCAACAGGCATTTGGGCTCGCGTTGGGGGCGGTAAATATAGCTATACCGTAAAAGGTATCGACACAGATACAACATATACACGTATTCAAGGCGGTTACGATGCTAAAACAGGTAGCGGTTGGACTGTAGGTGGTCAAGTATCCTACCTTCCTGGCAACGATGACTACGTATTCAATGGCACTGGTAAGGAAAAAGCCTTTGCTGTAGGTGCGTACGGTGTGAAAGATCTTGGTAAAGACCAATACATTCACCTTGAATCCCAAGTAGGTCGCGTTTCTAATGCTTTCACAGCTCGCAATGAAATTGGTGAAAGCATTTCTGGTGATGCTAAAGCAAATGCCTACACAATTGGTGCGCGCTATGGTAAAACTGTAAAATTCCAAAACGGCACGTATATCGAGCCACAAGCACAATTGAGCTACACTCATTTCGGTGGGGATAACTTTGATGCGGGTCGTATGCATGTTAACCAATCTGGTGTGAGCAGCACAGCAGGTGGTCTTGGCCTTGAAATTGGTAAAACATTTGGCGCAGGTAACATCTATACTCGCGTTGGTGTAAACCATGCCTTCTCTGGCACTGTAAATACAACGTACACAACAGGCAATACTACAAAATATACAAAACAAGACCTTAAAGGTACTTGGACTGATCTAGCATTCGGTGGTCGTTATGGCTTCAATGCTAATAACAGCATCTTTGCTGACCTTAGTACAGGTCTATCTGGCGACTATAAAGCTGGCTGGTCTGTAAATGCTGGATTTACACATAAATTCTAATATACTGGTCAACAGATTTACTAAGAGGCAGCGAGTCAATCGTTGCCTCTTTTGCTATATTTTTATCTAACACATATCAAATCTTAATTATTTTTAAAATAAATGAGTATAATTCATTTACAATTCACTAAAAATGGTGTAATATTTTATACATATTTTAAATGTGTTAGTCTTAAGTTTCTTTAATAAGTGAGTATATATCTATCTTTTATCATAAAAAAAGACTAATAAATCAACTCATAGATATATATTCAAGTATGAAGGAGCTTTCACAAATGTGATTGTATTGTAAGTGAAGTATTTATTGAGGTATAAGAGGATGAAAGGTAGTAATAAGATTTTATTGTCTGCTGTTATGATGACCTTATTGTCATCTGCGATGGCTATGCCTAGTACATGGGCTGCAGCAGGTATTAATTCTGATGGACGTATTTTTGCAACTACTGCTGATAGTAAATTTGAAAGTACAGGTAATACGACTGCGAATGGTGTAGTTGCATCTGATGGTGGTCAAGTTACAATTGGCTCTTTGGATACTCCTGATGCATCTCAATTGCCTAAACGCTATCGTCAACCAGCTTTCATTACAGGCATGCTAAATAACAGTTCCATCCAAGTGGATGGCGGTGTTATGGACGTGACTACTGCGCCATGGAAGTCTCCATATCCATTGGCATTTGCTTATAATAGTAAAATTAATCTTGGTGTCGATGATGCGGGTACTGTAAAGCACAAAGTGTTTAATATGCAAGGTGATGTGCTTGTATCTGATAAAATGATGCCTCCTCATCAAGAACAGCAACCATCTGTTATCAATATCGGCCTTGGTCGTGCGCATAATAGTCCTAACCAATTTTCCGGTAAGGCTGTGAACACCTTAGAGGATAAGGGTGGCGAAATCAACATGACCTTTGATGGAGGCATGTGGAGCCATGATTACATGGGTGGCTTGGAATCTTTCAAAATTGATGGTAAAACGGAACGCAGTAGTATTAATAACCTCACAGGTACTCGTACGCGTGAAGGGTTCAGCCGTATTGCACAAGATTCTCGTAGCGACATTCATGTAAATAAATTGGACGGCCATATCAACGTTATTTATGACATGAGTGATAGTACGGGTTTGAATTTCGCTAAACAAGGCTCCAAGAAAAATGGTCTTGATCCGGCTGATATCGAGGGTGGTAACTTCATCGTGAAATCCGCTGCGACTGGCTCTGCTGTGCATGGCTATGTAACAGGTGATCACCTTGATACTTCTTCTGAAAGCAATGTAAACAAGATTTTAGATAACTTGGCTCATAAATTCTATTATGAAAATTATGTAAACGGTGAAAGAAACCTTTCTGGTACAGTATCCATCGCTTCTAAGGGCATCGTGTCTAGCTACAAAAAAGCGTTGACTACAGACCAAAAAGAAGGAGATATTACTTGGAAAGACGGTAATGGACAAGGCTCCTATGTGGTGCCAGAACCAAAACCTACACCAACTCCAGAGCCAAAACCAGTTACACCAGTAACTCCAGATCCTAAACCAGTTACACCTGTGACTCCGGATCCTAAACCAGTTACGCCTGTAACTCCAGATCCAAAACCAGTTACGCCAGTAACTCCGGATCCAAAACCAGTTACACCAGTGACTCCAGATCCTAAACCAGTTACACCAGTGACTCCGGATCCAAAACCAGTTACACCAGTGACTCCGGATCCTAAACCAGTTACGCCTGTAACTCCAGATCCTAAACCAGTTACACCTGTAACACCAGCACCTAAACCAGTGAATCCTAATCCTGTTGTTCGTGGCGCTTATGATACACCTCATATGCGCGGTATTCGTTCCGCTGTAGTAGGAAATATCAACGCTTGGCGTACATTAGCTGATGATATGTATCGTCCTCGTGTATTGCAACAAGGTGAACCAACTGGTATTTGGGCTCGCATCGGTGGCGGTAAATACAGCTACTCTGGCAGCGGTATCGACACAGCTACAGATTACACACGCATTCAAGGCGGTTATGATGCTAAAATCAGCCGTGGTTGGACTGTAGGTGGTCAAGTATCTTACCTTCGCGGTTCTGAAGACTATGTATTCGATGGTTCCGGCAAGGTGAAATCCTTCTCCGTAGGTGCTTATGGTTTGAAAGACCTTGGCAAAGATCAATATGTACATGTAGAAACTCAAGTTGGTCGCGTATCTAATGACTTCACAGCTCGAAATGAAATTGGTGAAGCTATGTCTGGCGATACAAAATCCAATGCGTATAGCATCGGTGTTCGTTATGGTAAAACATTGAAATATGCTAATGGTTTCTATGTAGAACCACAAGCACAATTGAACTTTACACACTTCGGTGGCCGTAACTTCAATGTAGGTAATGTATCTGTTAACCAATCTAGTGTAAACAGCACTTCTGGTAAAATCGGCCTTGAATTGGGTAAACAATTTGGCAATGGTAACCTTTATACACGTTTTGCAGCAGGTCATGCTTTCACAGGCAATGTAAAAACTGCATTCGCTAGCGGTAGTGTTATGAAATTAACGGAACAAGACCTTAAAGGCACTTGGACTGAACTTGCCTTCGGCGGCCGTTATGGTTTCAATAGCAACAATAGCGTATTTGCTGACGTTGCCACAGGTTTGTCTGGTGACTACCAAGCAGACTGGGGCGTAAACGCTGGTTTCACACATAAGTTCTAAGTGTAGATTTATTAAATAATCTTTTGTACAATAGCTAACATATATAGCCTCCTAATAGTAGAGTCATGACTTTATTATTAGGAGGCTTTTATAGTATCGATTATAGAATTAACTATATAGCACCTATGCATTTTTCTTCTAACGTTAAAGAAAAAGTATATAGACGAAATACGATATATTGTGTATACTAATAGAACTAGTAGGCACATTACCATCATTATTGATAGATGCTTACTGTATTAATAAATTTACCATGCTTAGTATGGGGATCTCTAAGGGGATAACAGCTCCAAAAGAGATAATATCTAGTGTATGATAAATGAAGTAGCTCTGGGGAGGGCACTTCGAGAGAGGAGAACTTATGAAATTAGTAAAATTATTACCTATTATGGCAATTGCTTCTATAGGTGTTGCTGGCCAAGTACATGCGGCACAAGATCCTTTGATGATGCCTGAACAACCTGCGGCTCCTTTGACTGCAGAACAACAAGAAATCTCTCTTGCTGTTCCTAGTGAAGAGGTAAAAGCTGTAGTATCTGAATTTGCAGCATTCCAATTGGGGATGAGCAATGCTTTAATTAAAGACGACAATCGCGTAATGTCTGGTCAACAACGTTATACTAATAATGTGTTGTACTATATGAACGTTCGTCGTAGCTGGTACATCACAAGCCATCGCTATAAAAAAGATAGCTATGCTCGCGTAGCATTAGATCGCTTGTACTTAGATTACAAAGAATTCTTCGAAAATCACACAACTGTGTCTGACATGAATAAAGCTGAATATGAAAACCAAATCTTGGCAATTCTTGAAAAGAATACAGCTAACATGTCTAACGATGAATTGCGTTTCTACATGAACGAAATGGTAATCTACAGCTTGCAACAAGCTATGCGCGATGGTAACAACCGCGTTAAACGCATTCGCTAATCTATATAATTATAAATATATACTTATAAAGAGGTAACGACGAGAGTTGTTGCCTCTTTTAGTTTTTATGGTTACTTTATTTCTAGTAAACGTGAGGTAAATCACATAATAGTACTGTTAATAATACTATACTAGTTCCATGACCTTATAGCTGTTTATATATAGGTAAGCCCTTACATACTATACATAAATTTACATAATAGTATTCAGGTATATGCAATTACTCCTAGATACAAAGCAATTACAATCCTTTTGGATACTATGTTCTTTCTCGTAAGCTATAGGTCGTACTAAAACAAATGGCCCCCGTAGGATTCATTCCTGCGGGGGCTTGTTTGTTAATTGTATTGGTTAATCTGCCCCTTTATGAATTATTATTTATGTTATTTACATATTTTTTCGATAGCAGTATAATTTAATCGTAGTAATCATGAGGGTAATATGAAGGGGAAGTATTTTGTAGTATAACAAGGGAGGCGTATGATTATGAATCACGCAAAGAAACTACAATTATTAGCAGTACTCGGAGTTTTAACCATATCTTCTTCTAGCTTGGTACAAGCAGCAGATATTCCTGTTGTTTCCTCTGGTGGTGCCACTTATAACATTGGTCTACAAGGTTGGTCATCTTTCACCAACTCAGACAATGTACATCTCGGTGGTCAAACTGGGGCGGCTAACAGCGATCCATATTCCCATGCAGGGGATCCAAATGCAAAGGGTAATAATATTGCCATCGGTCGTATTGCTTTGAATGGTTCTCAAGGCGGTGGCAATGTAGCATTAGGTGCTAAGAGCTTTGTAGATGGTAAAGGTGACTATAACTTCTTAGGTAACTTTGCGGCAGGCTTTAAATCAACTATTTCGGATACAATTGCGGTAGGTTATTTTGCAGGAGCTGGCTCTGAAGGTAATAAAAACGTATGGCTCGGCGCTTCTCAAGCTGGCGGTAGTAAGGGGAATAACACTGTATTAATCGGTTCTAACTCTACTGTAAATGGTGATTTTAACTATGGTATGGGTCATGGCGTCATCTTTAAAGGCGATAAGAACTCCGCTATTGGCGCATATAACAAAATTGAAGGTAACCAATCTGGCGCCTTTGGTGTAGGTACGTATAATGTGGATACTGTTAAGGGCGATAATTCCTACAGTGTTGGTAACAAGAACCAAGTGAGTGCGAATAATACATTCGTAGTTGGTAATAATGTGAAAACATCTTTAGACAATGCAGTTGTATTAGGTAATAATTCTACTGCTGAAAGTAGTGATGTAGTGAGCACTCCTAGTTATACTTACAATAATGGTGTTACTGAAAGCTTCGCTGGTACTGCTCCTGTGTCTACTGTATCTGTTGGTGCGGCAGGTCAAGAACGCACTATCACTCATGTTGCAGCAGGTCGTATTACAGCGGATTCTACAGATGCGGTTAACGGTTCCCAGTTATATGGTACAAACCAACAAATTGATGTATTGCATCGCGATGTACGCCACGTGGAAAAAGAATCCAATCGCGGTGATGCTCGTGCCGCAGCACTAGCTGCATTACATCCACTACAATTTGATCCTGACCACAAGGTTCAAGTTATGGGTGGCTATGGTCACTACAAGGGCGAAAATGCATTGGCTCTTGGCGTAGGTTACTATCCGAAAGAAAACCTACTCCTTACAGCAGGTACAACTGTAAGTGGTGATTTGATGACTAATGTAGGCGTATCCTATAAATTCGGTGAAAATAAAACATTGGCTAAGATTTCCCCTGCATCCTATAACGCATTGGAACAACGGGTAGATACATTAGAAGCACAAAATAAAAAACTACAGGAAACAGTAGATATGCTTGTGCAAAAACTTAATGAAAAATAGGGTTTAAAAGATATGAAGGAGGTAATAACCTGGTTATTACCTCTTTTTTATATACATATAATAGTAAGATAATACGTTTCTAGTGACTACCTATCTTGACATACATATACATTATTCGATACACTAATATATATTTCATTTATTGTTCATGAATTTTAAATGTAGAGAGTAATGAAACGTATTGTGTGTATCGCCTTGAGTGCCCTATTGTGTTGCGTGGGTACAGCTGAGGCAGAAAAACAACAATTACATAATGATAAGGGCGTAGTGTCTGCAGAAACTGATGCTCAAACAGAGCGCATGAAGGCCGCATCAGAGGGCTTTCACATTACGCCTGCTGCTACACCAGATCATGTGATTGGCCAAGGTGGGCCGCTCATCATGGATCGGCAAGATACTAAGACCGTGCAGTATAGCAATGTGGATGCTGTGAACCGCGCCATTAATGCCGTGGCCATGTCTAATGTATCCAATGCTATGTATGGTGCTAAAGGTAAACCATGGATGCGACGCACTACACTGAGCTTTCAGTTCCAAGAAGGATGGAAACCATTGTATTCTGCGGAGACTATTCAGCCTCTAGGTCATTACGATAATACCTCTCGTGATGTGTGGTTTACGCAGCAGCGCATTTCTCGCGCCTCTGATACGGGTACTACCCTTAACGTAGGTGTTGGGTACCGTCGTATTTCCAAGGACGACCGTCGTCTCTATGGAGCTCATTTATTCTATGACCACCGCTTCTTAAATCGTCACGATCGACTCAGTGCTGGTCTTGAATATATGTCTGGTGAAAGCGAGTTTCGTTTTAACTGGTATGGTTCTGCTTCCGATGAGCGTGTTTTGGATGCGAACCTGCATACCTTAGAGCGAGTATCTAATGGTTATACCTTAGAATATGGTAAAACCTTTAAAAATGCGCGCTGGGCTAGAGTCTATGTTGAAGGCTATCACTGGAACCAGGATCGACAAGCTGATAAGAATGGTTTGCGCATAGGCTCTGAGATGCAACTTACGCCGCGTGTATCTGTAGATATGGGATACAATAAATCGGAACATAGCTCTGGCGGTGCATATGGTAAAATTACGTTCCGTTTAGCGGGAGCTCCGATGGCTTGGTATGGTGGCAAGCATCGTTTAGAACAATCTGCAACAGTTCGCGATAAAATGCTCAACCTCGTAAGACGAACTAATACGGTTTTTGTTGAACAATAATTTTGATAACTGAATAGACAAATTGAATGGTCATGCCATTCCCTGCATTCATTTTATTTTAAGGAAAAGTAAATGAAAAATGACCTACTATTATTCCTATATAAGTGATATACTCTAGGTAAGGGAAACGTTAGTGTTCATATCAATTGTTCTTTAAGATAATGGCTTTTTATAAAAGCCATTTTCTTATTATTTGATGCCGTGTGATCGCCCGTTCATCTTAGTTACTCTCCAACTATTTAATAATCTTTGTGTTGTGTTTACTTCAAAATCTCTCTCTTTTAATAACAAACCTATATCATACGGCACCGGTAAGAGGTTCGCCTTCCTCTTACCAAAAAAAGGGTAGTTAATCCTCCTCGATTAACTATCCTTTTTTATATTCTCTTAATAGATATATAAATTACTGTTTACAAAATTCGTATAAGTGCTACAATATTCATATAAGACTCATGAATAAAAAGTGAATTTTAATGCAAAGAGAGTATGATAGGTTTTGTAGTTTGTAAATGGAGGTTCTAAACTATGAACAAACGGAAACGTTTATTAACCTTGTTAATTAACGGTGTGCTGCTATCTAGTTTATGTATGGTAGCTAATGCTGCAGATAATGTAGCTGGCGCAGGTAGTGGCGTAGCTATTGGCACCGGCTCTAGTGCTCAAAAAGATGGAGTAGTTGCTATCGGTAAAGGTGCACACACCAATTATGCTGGCGGGTCTGGTTATGCTAAAGTTAATGGTGATGTAGTTATCGGTGAAAATGCAACAACCCATAGTTATTATGATCAATCTGGCTCAGTAGCTATTGGTAAGAATGCATATGTAGAAAATACGATTGGGCGACAAGAAAAGTTATTTGCGTTTAATCAAACAACTTTTAATACTTTTGGTATGGGAAGTCTTCCACAACAGCCAGATAAAGTTGTTACTGGTGTAGCAATAGGTGATAATACGTATGTTCGTACTGGTGGTACCATGATTGGGTCTCATAACTATCGTGGGAAAATCGGTGATATTACTGTCAATACTGACACTTACGCAGAAAAGCGTAAAGCTGGACTAGGCTTATATTCAACAACATTAGGCTCAAATAGCTTTACCAATGGTACTGTTGCAACTACTACAGGTGCTTTAAATGTTATTTCCAGCAATTATGATGGCAATAATATTGCTAATGCAACTAGAAATTTTGGAGCTACTATTAATGGCTCTTTAAACTCTATTGAGTCCGCTACAGCTGCTAATAACTATTCTGGATTAAGCAACACTGTTGTTGGTACTGCTAATAGAACCAATAATTCTAATGGTTCTTTAATTTTCGGTGCAGGTAACGAAATTACTAACTCTATTACTGATATAGATGCGGGTGCAATAACACCAGGTCTTTTTGGAGGTCCATCCTCTGTAACTAAATTATCAGAAGATGTGCGTAATTTAGTAAAAGATAATAAATCTGGTGGATCTACCTTAGCTATTGGTGGCGGCAATAAAGCTGATTACACACAATTGACATCAATGACAGGTGTTAATAATACTGTTACAGGCACTGCTGGTAATGTTGCAAAATTGAATTACGTAACTGGGTACAATAATACAATTACTAATGCATCTAATAATATTGTAATGGGTAACGATCATACCATTACTGCTGATAATACAATTGCTATAGGAGGACTTTCTTCTGGTGAAACCCGCTCTGTTGCCAATACAACAACTATTGGCTATGATGCAAAAGCTTCTGTTGAAGGCGGTGTAGCTCTTGGTTATAAATCTAATGCGACAGTAGATAAAGGAGCAGCTGGTTATGATATCAGCACCAAAGCAGCATCTACTGATACAAGTTCTACCTGGAAAGCGACTGCGGCAGCTGTATCCGTTGGTGATGTAGCTAATGATGTAACACGTCAAATTACATCTGTTGCAGCTGGTACAAATGATACTGATGCGGTTAACGTAGCACAACTTAAAAAGGTAGAAACTAAAATCTCTACTGTTGAGGCAGATGCTAAAAAACATACTACTGTAGTAGCTGGTGCTAATACGACTGTAACACCTGGTACAAATGCTAATGGTGGTGCGGAATACAAAGTAGCTGTTAATAAAGACTTAGTAGAAATGAGCTCTGCTAACTTCGGCAAAGCAACTGACGACGTTCGTGCTCGTATCGATAAAGACCGTGCTAGCTTCTTCAATGGTAGCGAAAATATCGGTATTTCACCTACTGGTGTTCAAATTGAAAACACAGATACTTTAGAACAAGCAAAATTTGATAAATACGGTATGTATGCTAGTGAAGGGAATACAACTGTTTACTACACTACAAACGGTATTAGTGCAGGCGATCAAAAAATCAACAATGTGAAAGCTGGTGTAGCAGATACTGATGCAGTTAATGTATCTCAACTTAAACGTGTACAAGATGAAATCGCAGCATCTACTAGTGTTACAACTGTAACAGCTGGTGACCACATTAAGGTAACACCAACTGTAAATGGTAATACTCACGACTATAAAGTATCTCTTGCAGATGATATTGCTGACCAAATTACAAATAACACAACAAATATCAGCAAAAACACAAATGATATCAAAAATATCAAGGGTAATTTATCTAAAATCGATAAACGTGTTGATAAATCTGTAGCAGGTGCAGCAGCGTTGGCAGCATTGCATCCACTTGATTTCGATCCAGATGCTAAATGGGACTTTGCAGCAGGCTATGGTCATTACCGCAGTGGTAATGCTGCCGCATTAGGCGCTTTCTACCGTCCTAATGAAGACGTACAACTTAGCGTAGGTTCTACTGTAGGCAGTGATGAAACAGTATTTAATGCTGGTTTATCTGTGAAAGTAGGCGCTCATAGCAATGTATCTCGTTCTCGTGTAGCGATTGGTAAAGAAGTATTAGCTCTTAAGAAAACAGTAGCTGAACAAAATGCTCAAATTCAAAAATTGACTACATTGTTGAATGGTGTTGCTGGTACTAAGATGAAAGCCGATCACACAACATTGTTCCCAGATATCCCTACAAACCATTGGGCATATGAAGCTGTAAGCGATTTATCTCGCCGTGGTTTAGTAGAAGGCTATCCAGATGGCACATTCGGTGGCGACCGTATGTTAACACGTTATGAATTTGCTCAAATCGTATACCGTGCTATTCAAGACGGCGTAACAGTTAATGATCGCCTTGTAACAGAATTCAGCCCTGAAATGGCATTGTTCCGTGTTGACACTGTAGCTAAAAATGCTAAAGGTGAACCAACAATCGAACGCGTTCGTGTTAACAAAAAATAAGGATACTATTAGTTTATAGTGTTCACACAACTTAATAAGTAGCTACTATGCCATACCTCAACTCCACCCCGAGGTTGCATAGTAGTGAATATAAAAAGGAGTAACTGATTATATCAGTTACTCCTTTTTGTTGTTATATTAGGCTCACTATTCTTTTTATTTGGCAAAATAACCTAGCGACTGGATGTGTGCGATGGACTCGTTTAAATATTGCTCAGAGGACACAATGTGTTTAGTGCCATCATCTTTTGTTCTTTCAACGGTCATGTTTTCGTTCATGGTATCAATTAATTCTTTTCGAGATATTGGCTTTGCCATCAATTTCATGACGTAGGATAGACCTTCATCTACGGAATAGTCTATTTGGTTATACATATTGCCGAGGCACATGTATTGATAACCACCTTTTTCAACGAGGGTGGATACATAGTTTATGAAATGCTCTGGAATATAGGTTTCGTTTTCCACAAATGGCAATTGGTCATACTTTTTAGCATACGTGTTGACATGTCCAACGATAGCAAGATGGAATAAACGTCTATACATAGCATCAGTATCGATTTCAGAATCAGGATGATGTTCTTCAATATGTTTCATAATATCCGCTACATTGAATGGTCGTTTTGTATCCATTAATTCTTGAATGCTAATGTGCATAACATTGGTCCATTCTGGAGGAACACCAGGCTCTTCATCTAATGCATTGTTGAAGTATAGTGTATCTAGTACTTTCTTCTCAACCCTTTCGTCATGGGAAATTTTATCTTCGTTACTACACTTTGTTAATAGGGCCATGCGGAACTGAGTATCATACACATAATCGTAGTACTGTTCCTTATCAATGTAGCTATCTCTAGCTAATGTTCTAATATTATTTTCGACATTACTATCAAGCCATGTAATGAAGGAACGATTCAATGTTTCGTCACCGATGTAAGCGCAACCTTGCTCTTGCGCACGTTCAATAAATTCTGATACATATACAGGATCATTAATAGCTTCTAAGTATTCGTGCCCAACGTAGTAATCGTTAGATTGGAGTACACGATTTATGTTTTTGATCTTATAATCAGAAATTTGTTGGGAACGTTCATCTAGCTTCATTGTTTCTGCAATGAGTTTTAATACATTTTTTGTGTAGACCGTACGCTCTTGTAATGAGTCGTTAGGTGCATGTTTTTCAGAATATAACATAATATCCCGCAATTGCTCTAATCGTTTCCAACCGGGATACGTATTATATGAAACATAGGCGATACCGCGATCAGATAAGTTGCGACTGCAAATATTAAGGATTTTATCTTTTACCACATCAGGCACCCACGACCAAATACCATGGACGATAATGTAATCGAAGGTACCAAATGAATCATCAATATCCATAATATCTTTTTCTAATAATGTAATATTTTTTAGCCCCATGGATTCAATTAATTCATTCCCATGCTTTACCTGAGTAGGGGATAGGTCGATACCTGTAAAGGTAGTCGTTGGATTATATAGGGCTTGGGGAATGATATTACCACCGCAGGAAGAACCTAGTTCTAATACGCGAGCTTCTTCTACAGGTACTGGGTCTAAGCCATAAATAAGAGCTTTTGCCATTAAAGATGTAATACATGTATTGTAAAATGGTTTTGATACGTATAGAAAATCGTCGTAAGATTCCTTTAGGTCGTTAATTTTAGATTGATCTACACTAGTAATGTGTTGTTTACTCATTAGAATATATCCCCTCTATAACTAATACTCGTAGAATGGTCCTCATAATGATTTAGTATATCATAATTTTTATCAGAATCGGTCAAAAAATTCATAGTTATTTCATTTATGAGTTCATATATGAAAAAAATGTGAAAGTACCTTTAAAAGGTTGTTGGATTATTATAACTATTTTTTTCTATGATCTATATTTTATAGATAATATATAAATAGATGCCAAAATCGAGAAAAATCAATGAGATTAAATCAATTAATCGTTTATTTATAACTTATATTAATGTGGTTATCTAAAAAAATCGTACTGCATAGAGAAAAATAGATTATATTTTATAAAATACGTATAAAACACCGAAAAAATGAGTAAAAAATCACCCATATATTAAATTTTGTTTAATAAAATAAAGGTTCTGACAATAAACTTTGGTGATTATGATAAAAACATGAAGAAAAGCATTTACAACATTTTCGATATATGATATTCTGTTCATGACACAAAATGAAAGGAATATGAAAGATACTCAGAAAGGCGTAAAGGTATGGGAAATTTAGGCTTTTCGTTCTTTTGTATTTAAATGATTTAATTATAAGGATTGTAATTGTGTCTAGTTAAGAAAGGGGTTCATAGTAATATGAATAAAATCTTTAAAGTTGTTTGGAGCAAAACTAAAGAGTGCTACGTAGTAGTTTCCGAAGTTGCAAAAAACAATGGTGGTAAGAAAAAAGCTCTTGCTAGCGTGTTAGCTGGTTTGGCTATGGTAGCTGCTACAGCAGGTACACCGGTGCATGCTGATGTTGGGTTGGGAGGCAGTTCAGTTAATATTTCACCGAATGGCACATATAATGGTTCTAACTCTGTGACTCCAAACTCTGTTGTAGTTGGTTTCCAAAATAATACAACTGGTGGTAGCGGTAATGGTCACATTATATATGGTGCTAATAACAAAGCGAATCAAGATTCTTCTTTAGCTATTGGTAACCAAAACACAGCAACTGGCCCTGCAGCATCTGCTATTGGCGTAGGATCTCAGGCAACTGGTAGAAATACAATTGCAGTAGGTAATGTAGCAAAAGCTAGTAATACAGATAATATCGCTATTGGTACATATTCTGAAGCATTAACTAGTGGTCAAGATTCATATGCTCTTGCAATGGGTTCTTATTCAAAAGCTAATGCTCATATGGCAGTTGGTATTGGTGCAATTGCTAATGCAACCGGTACTGAATCTACAGCAGTTGGTGCAGGATCTAAAGCAACTGCTAAAAACTCTCAAGCTTTTGGTGCTCGTAACACTGCATCTGGTCAAAATGCTACAGCTATTGGTTATGGCAATACTTCTAAGGTAGAAGACACTATCACAATGGGTACTTCTAATAATGCCAATACTGGTGGTGGTATTGCTATCGGTCAAAATAACCTTGCTGACGCTACTGCAAATGGTGGTCGTAATGCAGGTTCTACTCAGATTGCTATTGGTCGTGATAACAGAGCAGCTCGTGAAGATACAATCGCTATTGGTCGTGAAGCAAAAGCTGAAAATGATTTATCAGTAGCTATTGGTAATCGTACAGAAGCTACTGCTAATGCAGCTATTGCTATCGGTACTAATGGTGCTCCAAGTGGTGGTAATACATATAAAACAACAGCTAGTGGATTTGCAGCTGTTGCAATTGGTATGCAATCTAACTCCTCTGGTACTGCTTCTACTGCAGTAGGTGGCAAATCTTCTGCTACAGCTAATGGTGCAAGTGCATTAGGTCAAGCTTCTGAAGCATCTGCTGCATCTGCTACAGCATTAGGTAAAGAGGCAAAGGCATCTGTTGCTGATGGCGTTGCTCTTGGTTCTCAGTCTAAAGCAACTGTAGATAAAGGTGTTAAAGGCTTTAACCCTGCAGAAACTCGTACAAATAAATATGCTGGCTTATCTGGTACAGCACAAACATCCACATTGGCAGCTGTTTCCGTAGGTGACGGTGCTACTGCAACTCGTCAAATTACAGGTCTTGCTGCAGGTACTAATGATACTGATGCTGTTAACGTGGCTCAATTGAGAAGCGTTAACTTGAAATACGCTGGCGACACTGGCAATAGCGATGTATTATTAGACAATGGTACATTGAAAATTAAAGGTGATGACAAATTCATCTCCACATCTGCTGATGCAAATGGTGTAAAAATCACTGCTAAAGTAGGCGAAAATATTACTACTAATGCCGATGGTAAAGCAGTTGCTCCTACTACAAACGGTATTGCTACAACTGACAATGTTACTCAAGCGATCAACAACTCTGGTTGGAAAGTAACTTCCGCTAATAATGGTGGTACTACAAACGGTACAACTTCTGAAAAAGTAAGCCCTGGCGATACTGTTACTTTCAGTGCTGGTAAAAACATCGTATTAGACCAAGCTGGTAAACAATTTACATATTCCTTGAATAAGGACGTTGACTTGACTAAAGATGGTTCCTTAACAATTGGTGATACTAAAGTTAACAAAGATGGCTTAACAATCACAGGTGGTCCATCTGTTACTAAAACTGGTATCGACGCTGGTAATAAAAACATTACTAATGTAAAAGCTGGTGTAAATGATACTGATGCAGTTAACGTAAAACAATTGAAATCCGCTAAGACAGAAGTTAAAGCTGGTAATGGCGTAACTGTTGCTAAGACTCAAGATGCAACAGATGGTCATGATATTTACACAGTAAGCTCCACTGGTGCTACTGGTAACACAGATCCTTCTAAAGTTGAAGCTGGTAAAAATACTACTGTAACAGGTGATGGTACAGCAGCTACTCCTTACAAAGTAAATGTACAAGGTGACTTGACAGATATCTCCTCTATTACAAATGGTACTGGTTCTGGTAAAATCTCCTTCGCTGGTAATCAAGTTGTAAAAGTTGAAGGCGACAACCCTATTTCCTTAGATGGTAAAGGTGGCTATGTAACTGGCTTACAAAACAAAGATTGGGATATTACTAACCCAACTGTTGTTTCCGGTCGTGCAGCAACTGAAGACCAATTGAAAAAAGTAAGCGATGGCTTCAACAACACTATTAAATTAGCAGGTAACACTGGTAATACAGATACTCAAAAATTCAATAAAACTGGTGGTTTGAGCTTCGGCGTAGTTGGTGCTAACAACGGTCAATACATCAAAACAACTGCTTCTGGTACAGATGTAGTAGCTGATTTGTCCGATGACGCTAAAACTAAATTAAATAAAACATATACAGTATCCTCTGGTTCCACTAATGTAACTGTAACTCCAACAACTGTTGGTGATAACACAGACTTCAAAATTAGTGTAACTAATCCTTCTACACCTGGTGGTGCGTCCTCTACTGAAAGTGTAGTTAAAAAAGCTGACGCAGCTGGCGATACTAACTTGGCTGACATTGCTGTTGAAAACGGTAAAAACTCTGGCGATCCAGATGCTAAATACTCCGTTAATGTTTCCCGTAATGCTGTTAAAGATGCAGCTCGTGAAGCAGTAACAGTTAACAACGGTGGTACAACTACTGGTGGTAACTACACAGCTGATGCAGATAACCCTATCACTGTTAACCCTGTGAAAGATGATGCAAACCATAACACTACATACGAAGTGAAATTCGATGGTGATAAGGCAGCTAAACAAATTCCTTTGACTTACAAAGCTAATGGTACTGGTGACCAAAAAGTTAAACTAGATAAAGGTCTAAACTTCACTAACGGTTCCAACACAACAGCTTCTGTAGACGCTGATGGCGTAGTTAAATACGACTTGAACAAAGACGTTGATTTGACTAAAAACGGTTCCTTAACAATTGGTGACACTAAAGTTAACAACGATGGCGTAACTATCACTGGTGGTCCATCTGTTACCAAAACTGGTATTGATGCTGGTAGTAAGAAAATTACTAATGTAGCTCCTGGTACTGATGGCACAGATGCTGTTAACTACGATCAATTGAAAGCAGCTCGTACAGTTGTTACTTCCAACGACAAATCTGTAACAATTAATAAAACAACAAATGGCGACCAAGTAACATATGACTTGCATGTAAATGCAGCTGCTGGCACAGCATCTACTTGGAACATCGCTTCCGATAAAGTGTCTGGCACAGAAGGTACTGTTGCAGCAGGTTCCAATGCAGCTCAAAACATTGCTGATGGTAAAACAGTAACAATGCAAGCAGGTAAAAACTTGACTGTAAACCAAACTAACGATGGTAACGGTAATGCTTCTGTTGCATTTGCTCTTGATAAAGACCTTAAAGATCTTGACAGCGTAACAACTGGTAAAACAATTACTAAAGAAATTACGTTGAAAGATCCTAGTGGTACTGGTGAAACTGTCATTAAGAAAGATGGCGACCGCATTACATACACTAATGACGGTGGTACAACTGTAAATAAAGTTGCTAATCTTAAAGATGAAAAACACATCACAGCAACAACTGCAGGCAATGAGTATACAGTAGATAACGATGGCAATGTTACTATGACGTATACAGATGGTAATGGTGACTTGGTAAATGGTGAAAAAGCTGTTATTAAAGGCATTGCTAAAAATGATCTTTCCAACATCACTAATGATGGTAAGAAAGTAATTACTGGTCTTGGCACAGTCGTTAAAGCTGGTGAAAATGTAAATGTAAGTGAAGCAACTGATGCTACAACAGGTCAAAAAACTTACACTGTAAATGCTGTAACTCCAGCTGTTTACACTAAAGCTGATGGTACTAAAGTGGTTAAACGCCCAGATGGTACTTTCACAACTAATGTTGATGGTGCTCCTGGTAATGATGTTCCTGCAAGTGATGTTATCGTATCCATCCAAGATGCAGCAGGCAATACAACTGGTGGTAACTCCATTGTTAATAATGTTGGCTCTGCTATTAAAAATCAAACAGGTGCAGATTACTTAACTAAATTAGATACAGCTAATGGCTTGACTCCAAATGCAGCTGTTAACGTATCTGACTTGAAATCTACAGCTGATGCTTTACGTGCAAACGAACTTCACATCGCTCCTACAGCAGTTAAAGCTGGTAGCACTGAAGCTAAAGGCGGCGTAGTAAGCGGTACTGAAAACGTATACAAATACGATGCAGCTACTAAGAAAGTTACATTGACATACAACGATGGTAAGGGTACTGCAGTATCTGATACTAAAGCAGTTATCGACTTCTCCGACTTGAACATTCCTGCAGCTGGTAATAACTACGGTTTCAAAGCTAATGCAATTGCTGGTGATGGTAAATTAGATGGTGCAGCAACTGCAACAGCTGTTGAAAATGGTGGCACTGTAAACTTTGCAGCAGGTAAAAACTTGACTGTAAAACAAACTGTTGATGCAGCCAATAAAACTCAAACTTATACTTACAGCCTAGACAAAGATTTAACTAACTTGGATAAAGTAGTTGTTAATGGTAAAGATGGTCAAGCAGGTAAAGATGGCGTAACTATTGTTGGACCTCAAGGTGCTACAGGTGCTCCTGGCCTTCCTGGTACAAATGGTATCGATGGTAAAGTTGGTATTTCTGGTAAAGACGGTAAAGATGCAGTATCTATCTCCGGTAAAGATGGCGTAGGTCACATTGGTTTAACTGGCCCTGCTGGTAAAGATGGTAAAAATGCAACTGCTGATATTACTGTTAAAGAAGGTAAAGCTGGCGTTGATGGTAAAGACGGTGTTGATGGTATCACTCGTATCTTCTACAACGATAAAGACGGCAACGAACATCAAGTAGCAACTCATGATGATGGTATGAAGTTTGCTGGTGACGATGGTCAAACAGATGATACTAAAGTTCTTAAGAAACATCTTAACAACGTAGTAGATATCGTTGGTGGTGCTGATAAAAATAAATTGACTACTAACGATAACATTGGTGTTAACAATGTTAATGGCAAATTGAAAGTTCAATTGGCTAAAAATGTTGACTTGGATGCTGATGGTTCCTTGACTACTGGGGCTACAAAAGTTGATAACAACGGTGTAACAATCACTGCTCCTGCAGGTGGTACTACTACTGATGTTAAATTGACTAAAGATGGCTTAGATAATGGCGGTAACAAAATTGTTAACGTTAAAGCTGGTGAAAACGATACTGATGCAGTAAACTTGAAACAATTGAAAGACAAAGTTACAACTGTTGAGTCTTCCGATAGTTCCATCAAAGTAGTAGACAAAAACGTTGCTGGTCAACCTGGTTATGATGCAGCTAAAGGTCACCAATATGACATCACTATCAATAACCAAACTGTAGTTGAAAAAGCTCAAACTCCAGTTGTTTATACTAATAAAGATGGCGACAAACTTTACAAAATCGTAGATCCTGCTACTGGTAATGTTACATTCAATACTAAGCCTGATGGTACTGGTACTACAGTTCAACCTGCTGATGTAATTGCATCCATGAACAATGGTGGTGATTCCACAACAACTCCTATGAAGTTGAACAACGTAGGTTCCACTATTGCTGATCAAGCTGGTAACACTTACTTAGATAAAATTGATGCAGCAGCTGCTGACAACAAAACTAAGAACGGTGCAGTTAATGTAACAGACCTTAAAAATACAGCTGATGCATTGATTGAAAAAGGCTTGAAATTTGATGCTAACGCTGGTGGTGTAAAAACTAATAAACTTGGTTCCACTGTGAAAATCCAAGGTGAAGGTGCTAAAGCTGATACTGAATACAGCGGTGAAAACGTTAAGACTATCATCTCTCAAGGTGCTGATGGTAACACAACTATCGACGTTAAACTTGATAAAAACCTTAAAGCTGACAGCGTAGTTGTTGGTAAAGATGGTAAAGACGGCGTTGATGGTAAGATCGGTGTTAACGGTAAAGACGGCGCATCTGTTGTACTCAACGGTAAAGATGGCTCTATCGGCTTGACTGGTCCTAAGGGTGCTGACGGTAAAGATGGCGCAAGTGCTAAGATTTCCGTTAAAGACGGTGTTCCTGGTGTAGATGGTCAACCTGGTGATAAATTGACTCGTATCGTATACGAAGACAAAGATGGTAACACACACGAAGTTGCAACTCATGATGATGGTATGAAGTTCGCTGGTGACAACGGTCAAGCTAACCAAGATACTAACCCTAATGTTATTAAGAAACATCTTAACAACGTAGTAGATATCGTTGGTGGTGCAGACAGCACTAAATTGACTGACAACAATATCGGCGTAAATGCTGATGGCGGTAAATTGAAAGTTCAATTGGCTAAAGACATTGATCTTACTAAAGATGGTTCCGTAAAAATCGGCGATACTAAGATTGATAACGATGGCTTAACTATCAATGGTGGCCCATCTGTTAAGAAAGATGGCATTAATGCTGGCGATAAGAAAATCACAGGTGTTAAAGCTGGTGAAGCTGATACAGATGCAGTAAACGTTAAACAATTGAAAGATAAAGTTACAACTGTTGAATCTTCTGATGGTACTATCTCTGTAACTGACAAAAATGATCCTACATCTGCAACTTATGATGCAGCTAAAGGTCACCAATATGACATTAAGATCAATAACCAAGGTGTTGTAAACAATGCTCAAATTCCAGTGGTATACACTAAACAAGACGGCACTAAAGTTTACAAACAACCAGATGGTACTTTCAATACAGCTAAAGATGGTTCTGGCGATGTTGTAAATGCTGGCGATATTATCGCTTCCATGAACAACCCTAACGCTTCTACTACAGATCCAATGAAATTGAACAACGTTGGTTCTTCCATCGCTGATAAAGCTGGTAATACATTCTTAGATAAGATTGATGCTGCTGCTGGCGACAACAATACTAAGAACGGTGCTGTAAACGTTACTGACCTTAAAAATACTGCTGATGCAATCGGCAACAAAGGTTTGAACTTCGGTGCTCAATCTGGTAATGACATCCACAAAAACTTGGGTGAAAAACTTGAAATCGTAGGCGAAGGCACTAAAGCTGATGACAACTACAGCGCATCCAACATCAAAACTATGACTAAAGATGGTAAAGTTGTAATCGGTCTTGATAAAGATCTTAACGGCTTGAACTCCATTAGCGTTCCTGGTAAAAATGGCGTTGATGGTAAAGATGGTGTATCCATCTCCGGTAAAGATGGTGCTAACGGTATCGACGGTAAAGTTTCCATCGGTAAAGATGGTAAAGACGCTGTATCCATCGCTGGTAAAGACGGCGTAGGTCACATTGGCTTGACTGGTCCTCAAGGTCCTGCTGGTGCAGATGGTACTGGTGTAGATATCTCTACAGATCACGGTTCCAAAACTCTTGTTAAACCAGAAGCTAACAATGGCGACAAATCTGAACGTATCGTATACGTACCAAAAGATAAAGATGGTAACCCATTGAAAGATACTGATGGCAACCCAATCAAACGTGAAGTAGCAACTATGGATGATGGTTTGAAATTCACAGGTAACAACACTGGCACTGAAAACAAACATGCGTTGAATACACTTGTTAAAGTTCAAGGTGAAGGTGTGACTGCGGCTCAATCCACTGCATTCCAATCCGCTGCTGGTAACATCAACGTAGTAGCTGATGGTAACGATACATTAACAGTTAAATTGAACAAAGACCTTAAAGGTATCAACTCCATCAAGAATAGCGACAATGGTCCTGCATTGAACTTCAACGCTGGTGACCTTTCCGTAACTGGTGGTAACCTCAACATGGGTGGTAACAAAATTACTAACCTTGGTAAAGGTACTAACGATACAGATGCGGTTAACTTGAAACAATTGAAAGATTCCCGTACAATCGTTAAATCCACTGATGGTTCCGTAGGTGTTCGTGAATCTGAAAATGCTGATGGCGCTAAAGTATACGACTTGTCTACTGGTGCAAGCCCTCGTTTCGATGAATTGACAGACGAAATCGGCCGTACTGGTGCACAAGGTGCAGCTCTTGCAGCATTGAAACCTATCCAATACGATCCATTAGAACCAACTCAAATCATGGCTGGTTATGGTAACTACCGTGGTAACTCCGCTATTGCAATGGGCGTTGCTCATTACAAAAACGAGTCCACAATGATGCATGCAGGCTTAGCTTGGGCAGGTGGTTCCCATCACATGATGGCAAACGCTGGTGTAACTTGGAAAGTTGGCAACCGTGATAGCGAAGCTGCTGTAGCAGATCGTTACCGCAAAGGCCCTATCAGCTCTGCTTATGCAATGCAACAAGAAATGGCTTCCGTTAAAGCACAAAACGCTGGATTAAAAACAGAAGTATCTGATTTGAAAGCTGAAAACGAACAAATGAAAGCTCAAATTGCTGCTATGATGGCAAAACTTGGTATGTAATCATTTGTGAGTGTAAGAACTGAATGAACAAAGGAAGGTATGCGCTACCTAGTGTAGCGCCTGCCTCTCCCTATTGTTTATAAAAGCAGTGCTTTTAAATATGAACGTGTAAACGCGTGAGAGATACTTTCACCATAATCTAACGATAGAAAAGAGGAATATAGAATGAAAAAATCTACATTACTTGCTTGTGCAGCGGCTCTTGTTATTTCTACAGGCGTTGTAGGTGCACAATCCGCTCCAACATATGACGACAATTTGATCTTACCTAATCCTGTATCTGCTCCAGCATTGGGCAATGTAGTATTGGTACCTGTGGCTAGCCCACAAACAGTGTCTGCTGTTCATGACTATGTAAAAGCTTGGCAAAATGCAGAAATCAATATCGCAAAAGCTAAAGTAAAATACGAAAACCATGAACGTATGACTAAAGCTGAAAAAATCTGGTTACATTCCTATGATAAACATAACTACGCTGACTACTTCCGTACACACTCTATCGGTCGTGTACATGGTCAAGAAGTGTTCTTGAACTGGAATGGTGAAAACCGTAATAAAAACGAATACGAATATTTCGAAATGCCTAAATACAATGAAAAAGATGGCTTCACTAACAGCTATGGTTACAATGTATTGCGCGGCATGGTAGATCAAATCAACGAAATCGTTCAAAAACAAAAAGAAGTTGGCGGTCCTATGACTGACGACGAAGCTCAAGCATTGGAAGATGCTATTTTGGACGTAATGGCAAAAGAACAAGAACATGTATCTAACGAAGAACTTCGTCACTACATGAACGAAACAATCTGGTTCGCTGCTAAACAAACTGTTAAAAATAAAGCTAGTGAAGAACCTAAAATGGAAGATGAACACACTGTAGATCTTCGCGAAGCAATCAATCGTCCAGCTAACCAAGAAACTAAAAAAGTAGACTTGCGCGCTGCGATTCAATAATAAGGTTTGTAAATTTAACTATAAATCATTAATACACTGAGAGCTCGGCATAAACGATATACAATGAATTAGGAAGATGATGTGTGACGCACAGTGTATATAATGAACAATTACATATGGCCCTCATACGGCGATTGTTTGAGGGCCTTGATGTACCCTGGCCCCCGACTAGGGCACACAATCCTTATGTGAAACGACGCCATCCGAAAGGATGGCGTTGTTTTTTTGCGTTTATGTATTGTTGTCCTTACTTAAGGCTCAATAGCTGTTCAAATATAAACAATTATAAAATAATAGACTGCTTATATTAACTACCTTTTTCTATGCATTTATGAAGAAACGCTTTATTACTATGTTTTATCTTCATCTAATTTAGAAAGTTTATATATTTTAGATGAAGATAAACTTGTATAAGATATACAAATATAATGTAAATATAAACTGATAGGATCTGTTTTATACTCTTATATATATAATGTATTATATTATATATAATGCATCTATAAAGAAAAGCCTTGTT
>OGJO01000475.1_pt1 | contig 24002 bp, 20 predicted proteins | sample 1572121 | NCBI WGS metagenome assembly OGJO01 (sample SAMEA2582081, study PRJEB24529) | metagenome | biome: Human gut stool | place: China | collected 2011
GCTCAAACACCTTCAGGTGCTTTCCGTATGCCTGCCGGATCAGATTGCTGATCTGCTTTCCGTAGTTGGTGCGGCTGTCGGTCATGGTCAGCAGAATACCCTCGATTTTCAGTTTCGGGTTGATCTGCCGCCGGACTTTCTGCACCGTCTGCAAAAGCTGTTCCAGACCCTTTGCAGACAGGTACTGTGCCTGCACAGGAATTAGGGCAGCGTCTGCCGCCGCCAGTGCATTGATCGTCAGCATCCCCAGCGAGGGCATACAGTCCAGCAGAATAAAATCGTACTCCCGCTTGGCACTGTCCAGCACCTGTTTCAGCATCTTTTCCCGGTTCATACTGTTCACGAGGGTAACTTCCAGCCCTGCCAGTTCGATGTTGGCAGGGATAAGGTCAACGCCCTCCGCATGGTGCAGGATGCCCTCACCGGGTTGGATGGACTGATCGTTCATGGCTTTCTGCATCAGGGTGGACAGCGTGGTAGGCAGTTCATCGGGCTGCTGCCAGCCCATGCTGATGGTCAGTGACCCCTGTGGGTCGGTATCCACCAACAGGACTTTCTTGCCCTCCATTGCCAGCCCAATGCCTAAGTTCTCACAGGTGGTGCTTTTCCCTACACCGCCTTTTTGATTGGTGACTGCGATAATCGTAGCTTTCTTTGCGATAACATCACCCCGCCTTCGGTGAACCACGCGCAAAGTCGTGGTTCGTCTTGTTCTGATAGTAGAGGTTCATGGTGGTGGGCGCATTGTAGAGCATCGCCAGCAGATACTGCTTCATGTTCCGCACTGGGGCGGTGTTTTCTGCAAGAGAATCCAGCACAAAACGGATGTGGTCGGCGTTCAGCTTTTTCAGCCGACTGCGTACCACCTCGGTGGGCTTGTCATCTCCTGCAATCCGCAACATCTTGCGTTTGGTAGAACAGGTATCCACAAGCAAATCCACGATCTGATAGATGGAGTCCTCATCGTCCGGGCAAAGCCGGAGCAGAAGGTCTACCTCCAATACCTGATAAAAATAGTCCTCAAGCTGCTCCCGGATGCCCCCGGAACAGATAGGGTCAGGATCGTTCCACTCTGTCTTATTCTTATCAGTCTTATTTGCTTGCGGTTTTGGCTGCTCCAGAATTGCGCTTTCGGCAGCACCTGAATTGCTGTTTGGGCAATTCTGCACTTGCGCTTTTGGCAAGCCGGACGAAAAGTCCTTGACGTAGATCAGGCTGGGTCTGCCCAAACCACGGCGTTTGCGCTCGATGAGGTCGATGTCCTCCAGTTCCCGGAGCAGCTTGACCGCTTTATGCTCGGCGCAGCAGAGGGATTCCTGCACTTCCCGGACGGTGTAAACGATATACACTCGCCCCTGCTCGTCCAGCCAGCCGTTCTTTGCGGACAGGCTCATGCGGTCCAGCAGGATGCCGTACAGCGTCCGGGCATCGGTGGAAAGCTGCCGGAAGCGGTGGTCTTGGAACAGTGCTTTCGGGATGCGGAAGTAGGAGAACAATTCGCCCGACTGACCGTAGAAGTAGTCGTAATTCATGGTATTAACGAATCATCATCTCACGGTCTGCGGCACCTTTCATATACATGGCTTCTGCGATGTCACATTCTGCCAGTATGACTGCGGATTCCAAATCAAGGTACTTGCGTTTCTGCTCATCGTTCAGCATCCGAAAAAACTCCCGTTCGATTGCGTCACGCTTACTTGCTGCCGGTTGGTAGCGCGGTGTTTTCAGCAGTTCCTCCCATTCAGGCTGTACGGCTTTGTTAAAATAGTTCAGCATAAAGTCTTTATCCATAGGCATCCTCCTTTTGAAATGTGTTGTGGGCAAAAATAAAAGCGCAGATTCAATACTTTCTTGTTGAATCGCACTTAATTTGTGATATAATTTGTATATTACAATCGTCTTGTACGCAGAAATGTCGTAGCTAGAGTAAAAAGAGAGTTGCTATCTGAGGAGATGCGGTGCCATGAAATTTGATATGGTGACAATCAAGAATTTCCGAAATTTTGAAAACATATCGGTAGCGTTGACAAATAAAAATGTTCTTTTTGGCATGAATGATGTTGGAAAAACCAATTTCTTATATGCATTAAGATTTGTTTTTGATAAGGACATTAGGCGACAGAACTTTAATGATACAGATTATTACAAGAAACATATAGGATCTCCGATTGAAATTATTGTGACGATTGATATTAGCGATCAAGGTGATTCGGACAGTCAGAAACTCCGGGCAAAGCTAAAAGGTGCACTTCTTTCAGGGCAAAATAAAGTCTATATTAAAGTAGCAGCCTCCTACGATGAAAAAGAAATGGTTGGCGTACCTATTCTATATTGGGGTGGTGACTTGAATGAACTTGAGGAAATGAAAGTTCATGGAACTTTTTTTGAAATAGATTATGTATTCAATGTTATTTACATAGATGCATATGTGGATTTGTATGCTCTTTTCAAGAAAAATGCTAATACGCTTCTTGCAAACAATGACGAGCAAGATAGAAGTACCCTAGAAGATATTCAGCAAACTTGTAATAGTTTAAATGCACAGATTTCCAGTTTGTCTGGCATAAAAAGTTTTGAAGAGAAAATTGCTCCAGAATATAGAAAGTTTAGACATGAAGCTGTAACGGTATCTGTAAAGTCTGAAATTGCTGTAAAAGGTCTTTATTCCAATATTGTTCCCTACATCAAACAAGATGCGGATGATTCTCTATATCCCACCTCAGGTGAAGGACGCAAGAAATTATTAGTGTATTCTATTTTTGATTTGCTTTCTAAAGAGGAAGAAGATAAGAAAATCAATTTGTTTTTAATAGAAGAGCCTGAAAACCATTTGCATCGCTCTATGCAAATTGCATTATCGCATGTATTATTTTCTGAAAACAAGTATCAGTATTTATTTATAACAACACATTCACCGTATGTACTGGCAGAAATGGATCAGGTGAATCTAGTTCGCATATACAATGCTGATAAAATCGTAAGCCGCAGTGTTCTCTATGTTGTTCCCGAAGAATTCAAAGAGCAGCGCAAGATGCTAAATCGTGGATTGACAGAAGCTATTTTTGCCGATAAAGTTTTGCTCGTCGAAGGACCTTCTGAAATGGTTTTATTCGGAAAAGTTCTTTCTGAAAAGAATCCATTTTATGAAGCTGATGGGATTTATATACTTTCGGTGGGGGGATTTGGATTCAAGCCTTACCAATCAATATTGAACGCATTGAAAATTTATAATGTTGTGAAAACAGATAACGACTTAAGAAAGCCGCGTAACAAAGAGACATATAGTGTGTTAGGGTTTATTCGGTTAAATGGTCTTATTGGTGAAACTATTCTTCCGGAAGATCCTGTAAATGAAAAGAGTGTTGCGGCAAAGCGCGAGCTATACGATAAAAATAGAGAAACATTGGATCGAATTAGAAGCAATTATTCACTCTATTTGTCGAGATGCAGTTTGGAAGAAGATTTGGATGAAGTCATTCATGATAAAATGGTTGAATACCTTCCATCAGCCGATGGAAATGTGATTGGCTATCTGCAGGAAGCAAAGAACAATCACATGGTTGAGCTTGCCGAAAAACTCACCCAAAACGACTGTGAACTTATTTTTGAACACTACAATTTTGCTTGTCTAAAGAGGATTGCCGAATGATGTTATCGCCGATACAAAAAGAAATTGTTGAAACATCTGGGAACTTAATTGTTCGCGCGAGTGCTGGAACGGGAAAGACACATACCATGGTTTCCAAAATCAAGTATGACATAGAAGAAAATCATACACACAAAGTAGTAGCCGCAATTACATTTACAATTAAGGCCGCCGCCGAAATTAAAGATCGTCTAAACATTGATGTAAGCGAGCATTTCATCGGAACCAACAATAGTTTTGCCATCGAAGAAATCATCAAGCCCTTTATGAAAGATGTCTATGGTAAAGACTATAAACTCGATATGAGTACAGACTACTCTGTGAGAGTGGGTACTCTTGATGAGGGAATAGAAATAATAAGAACGGAGCAAATCTTATGCTCATATATAAACAGCAAGAAAAATTTTATATTTCAACTGGCACTTGAAATTCTGAAAAATTCAAGTGCGTGCCAGTTATATTTGAAATCCAAATATTTCAAAATTTATGTAGATGAATATCAGGACTGCGATAAAGATATGCACGCACTGTTCATGTATCTATGTGAAACTCTGAAAATAGATACTTTCGTTGTTGGCGATGAAAAACAGTCGATTTATATGTGGAGAGGTGCATATCCTGAAGCGTTTATGAGTATTTGGACCAGAGGTGATTTCTCTAAAAAAGTTATGACGGATAATTATAGATCCTGTCAGCAGATACAAAACTATTCTAATTTGCTTTGCGATGAGACAAGACCTCTTTATAAAGAGGTCAATGATTTGTCTTCGGTAGTTATGCTATGTACTACAACTGCAAATTGGGTTTCGGCTGTAGTACCTTATTTGGACAAGAACAAAAGATGTGCTCTGTTAAGATACAGCAACGCAAATTCTGAGATTGGTGCAAAAGAACTAACAGAAAAAGGAGTAGAATTCACATATGTTCCTCAAACTCCAATCTCGGATATTACTACTGAAGCAGCATGGCTTTATAACGCTATTGCAAAGCACTTTATTCTCCCCACATATTCGGCCTACGACCTTAGAGATGAAAACCCTAATGAGGTAGTAGGAAACAAACATATTTTGCAGACCATTAAAATTTCATTGAAGCATTTGGATGAATATCTTAAGCAAGCGGATAAGGACAGCTTCGCCAAAGAAGTTGAGCAATTAGCAAATTCTTTGGGTTACTCTACGAAAGATGAGCATTGTAAAAAAGTGTATGAAACCATTTGCGATAAAAAATTTCATCCGGCATTTAATATAGATGGACTACAACGAATTGCGATTACGTTTCATTCCTCTAAAGGATTAGAATTTGATCAGGTTGTTTTATTTGCATCGGATTATCGATTGGCAACCGAGCAAGATATTTGTAACCACTATGTTGCGGCCACACGAGCGAAGTCAAAACTGATTTTAATCTATACTTCTGACGATAAAAATGCTGAGATATATGCTAAAAACATTATCGGTCTTCTTGCTAAATCACATTTGAAAATGAGAGATATTGCAACAGTCGTCAATTGTAAGAACTGTTTGAAGGTCTAAATCAAAAACGCAACATCCATTTAATCAAAATAGATGTTGCGTTTTTCGCAGAGATATTCAGATTTTCATTCAATGCACTGCTTTAGAACATCGCAGAACGCCATATCATCATCTACGGCGGCGATTGCAGCGTTGATCAAAGTTTCACGGTCAGTGTTGCCCCAGTTGATGTGCAGACCATATTCCAACGCAATGCAGCGAATCAATTCACGGATGCTGCGGCCATTTCCCTCGCGGAAGGGATGAATGATGTTCAGTTCTGCCATTGTCTGCGACAGATTTTGAATCTGCTTTTCTTCATCTTGTTCGGCAAGCAGCTTCTTGGAGTGAATGTTTTTGAACACCCGCTCCAATTCTCGGTCGATCAGGTCTGGCGGGTAGAACATCGTGTCGCCCTTGCTGATTTGTTCCTTGCGGATGTGCCCTGCAAACGGGTACACATCTTCAAAAAGGAAGCGGTGAATCCGAAACAGGTGAGTTTTGGTAAAACGTCCCTTGATTGGCTCCTGTAACAGAGCCATCTGCTTTACAGCCGTAAATTCTTCTTCGGCCTGTTTGAGTTCGGCTTTATCATGAATGTTCAACTTGTTGATCAGAACATCCGTATCCGGGTAGCAGTACATGGACTGCACTGTGGTGTAGACATCATACTTTGAGAACATAATCAGCCCTTCTTCGCGTACTTTGCGCGCAGTTCATTCACGACCTGCTGATAGCTGGCCTGACCGCTGCCAATGCGGTCAAGGTTGCTGCGTGTATCTTTGCTGATGGTCATACCCTCAATGGCAAAGGTTCCATACACATTGCGGAGGTTGCTCTTGTGTTGAGCGGAAGTATTGTGCTTTCCATTCATAAAAGTGTCCCCTTATCGATTTCTTGGTTAATGATAGTTTTACTTATTTATAGTCCGTACTCTCATATATCTTGCATACTTGAAAATCAGTTTCATGCCACACTTTATCAAAGAAACTTTCGATCAATGTAGGAGCTTCAACAATTTGAATAATATGGTGGCTTTTTCCGACTGAGTTAACTGATGTTCCGAGCGACCAAACGCGTGTTTTGTTAATCTTATATTTTAGAATCAAGTATCTATCGTGAAATCTGCTTCCATAATCACTATATACCGTCCTAAATGATAAGTCAATATCGCAATCCGTTGGAAGTGCAGCTTCTAATAATTGTCTGAATTTGATTTTTGCACTTTCAAACTTGCTACTTTCTGAGGCTTCATTTTCTAAAATTTCTCCAGATGCCTCTTTGTTTTTGACGATTGTATGTAAATCTGTCAAACAATGAATATGAATGTCTCTTTTTTCGCAAAAAACAACTGTGTCAAGAATATCTTTTGATGACAAGTATGGATCGATGATACAAATTTCTTGTAAATCCCAAATCAGACGGGGGTCATTAATGATCTCTCGTATATCCACAAGTGCCTCATTGTGCTGATTTTTATAGTATACATTAAGATACTTTTGGGCTTGAAAGAAAACATCTTCCCATCTTTGCTGACGTCTACCAGCTTCCATCATCTCATCATAAACATCGATTGATCCAAACCATTGCACGTCATTTAGTGGAATCAAAATGTCTTCACCATTAAAAACAATTCTACGCCAATCACGATGGGCTGGAATACATACAAGAGGATATGAAATTTGTGCACGATAATTTGAAAAAACAGATTGATCTGTTGTATATCTAAACATGATTAGATTCGTTCGACTGTCTGTTGCAGTTATTGTCGTTCTACATTGGCTGTCGTCTGCTTCTGCAACTATACGTGGAACGCCCGGTTTTAGGACAATATTTTTGTCATAATAGGTATACACTAATTGATCGTGCTCTTGTTCGACATGAAAGTGCAATTTAACTCTGCATTTAACATCTTTAGCTAACTCGAACTGGTGTGTTATACCGTTTTTTCCCAAACGAATTGGTTTAACTTTAAGAGTTTCATTTTCAAATTTACAGACAATATTTCCAATGCGATCATTTAAGTCCACCAATTGATAGGTAAGACCTCGTTTGTCTATTTCCTTCTGAATTTTCTGTATATCACTATCTGTTAAAATCTCTTTCAGGTTCTTCTTTCGTGCATATATTTCAAAAATATAGTAGCTACCCATAAAATTTGATCCATACAGAGATTCTTCAACAGGAATTGAACTCCGATAAATACATCCAGCAGGTCCGTTTTCTGCAACATATTTTATAGAAGAAACAAATGGGTCATCAACTTTTTGGCCTTCTTTTATATAAGCATCTTTATAGTCCCAAACATTGGAATTTATTGTAGCATGAACACAATGCCAAAAATTTTCTTTTGTCATTATGTAATGTGAAGCAAACAGTATTAATCCTCGATTCTTGTTGATGGTTGTTTTCAACCGGAAATCTTGGTATGGCGTTGAATCTTCTTCAGCTTTATACTTTTTTGAAAAATGAACGTGAGTGAAATAGTTCCATGCTATACCGGTTTTTCTATCTAAAAGGACAAACTGATCCACATAGCAGTACTTATAGTTTCCAGTACTCTTGCTATTAAGCAATACGTATAGATCTCTCTCCCATGTACCACCATCTGTCAGATGAATCTTTTTGTGCCAAAGAAGTTTTCTTAAAATTTTTGAAAGATTCATCTGCATGACTAACTCTCCTGACATTTGTACTATCTGGTTGACTAAAATGACGTGTCCCTATCTTTTAGTCTATCCTTTATCTGTAAGATTGTCAATTCGTAACGACAATTCTCTAATTAGAACAAAAACGCAGCTTTCATTCTTTCCGAGTGAAAGCCACGCTTTTACGGTACATCGTGTTTTATTGTGGATTAGGATGTGATACATCTGAACCCCATGTGAGCTATATCTCAAGGGCCTGTAGCTCACTTGTCCGCCAACCATATTACGCCCCAAACAGCTTCATCTTGAAAATCCGCGGCTTGGAGACCATACTTGCGAGCGAGAAAGGTCGTTATGATGGCGCTGAACTGCCTCACCTACCGCAAGTAAAAGAAAAAATAGGATAAGCAAGCCGTCCGGGAGGATCTGCGGATCTTCCCGGACGGCTTTTTTCACAGGCGCAGACGGCGCTGCTTTTGCCGGATTCATCCCCGGGCGTCCTGCCGGGTGGTGTGGAAGTACTCCTTGGGGGTCATGCCGTACTCCTTTTTGAAGGCGCGGAAAAAGTGGTTGTAACCGCCAAAGCCGCTGGTCTTGTACACCTCGGTGATGGGCAGCCCCTGCTCGATGAGGGTGCAGCAGCGGTCTAACCGCGCCTTTACGATATAGCGGTGCACCGTCTGCCCGGTCTGGCGTTTGAATTCCCTGGCAATATGTTCCCGGGAGACGAAAAACTCCTTTTCCAGCCGCTCCAGCGTCAGTTCCTCGGTCAGGTGCGCCTGAATAAACAAAAACACCTCGTCCAGCATCAGGTGGTGGCGGCTGACCGATGCGGTGTGGAACTCCGCATGGATGCAGGCACGCAGCGCCAGCACCACAAACATTTGCAAAATACCGTGCTCGAACACCGCTGCACCGAACTGGGTGCGCTCCTGCGGGAGCATCAGCAGCTTCCGGGCAAGGTTTTTCAGCAGCATATAGATCTGGCTGTCCGGGCGCACAGCCACCTGCCGGAAGGGCACCACGTTGAAGCTTTTTTCAAGGTCGGTATCTGCGTCCGAAAGCTGCGCCAGCGTCTGGGGGGACAGCTGCACCCGAATAAGTTCCAGCGGGCCGTAAGCACCGGCGTATTCCAGTCTGCCGCCCTGACCGGGCTTGCAGATGATGAGATTCTGCTGCTGTGCGGGCAGCGCCACCTCGCTGCACCGGAACACACCGCTGCCCCGCATGACCAGAAACAAATCATAATACGCGCCGGAATAAAATTCCCGGACGGCGCTCTGCTCAAAAAGATAACGCTTGGCTGTATAATTCACCAAAAAGTCCTCCATGAAACTGTCATGTGTAACAGATTGTTGTACACAACAGAAAAGTACAACTGTTATAATTGCATAATACATCAATATGCGATAGTTTTCAATCATTTTTTGGATATGTATTGATGAAAAATTAACGTATAATGCAAATGTAGAAAAGAGACTTGTGCGAAATGTCTCGTGGTTTCACTGTTTTTAAGGAGGATAAAACACAATGGACCAGAAAAAGACCATCCGACCCTTCTCCATGAAGGACAAGATCGGCTATACGCTGGGCGATCTGGGCTGCTGCTTTACCGAGCAGTACCGCGCCATGTATCTGTCGATCTTCTACACCCTGATCCTGCAGGTCAACCCCTTCCACGTGGGTATCCTGCTGCTGATCACCAAGATCTGGGACGCCGTGAATGACCCCATCATCGGTGCCATCGTGGACTCCCGCAAGGCCACCAAGGGCGGCAAGTTCATCCCGTGGATCCGCGCCTTCTCCTTCCCCATGGCAGTGCTGTGCATACTTGGCTTTGTCAATGTAGGCAATATCAACTACGGCCTGCGTCTGGCCTACATGTTCGTCACCTACGTTCTGTACGAGGCGCTGTACACCTGCGTCAACGTGCCCTTCGGTACTCTGTCCAGCGTGATGACCGATGATGTCAGCCAGCGCACCGCACTGTCCCGCTACCGCAGCCTTGGCGGCACCATCTTCATGACCGTTATGGTCATGGTCGGCCCCCTGTTCCTGTATGTGGACAACCAGCCCGTGGCTGGCCGCTTCCTGATGCTGGCCTGCATCTGCGCTATGCTGGGTCTGCTGTGCCTGCAGATCACCTGCGTATGGTGCAAGGAGCGCGTGCAAGTGCCCGAACGTCCGCAGGGCGAAAAGCTGAACTACCTGCATGTGCTCAAGGAGATCTCTCACAATAAGGCTCTGCTGGGCGTTATGTTCTTCAGCCTGACCGGCATGATCGGTGCTTCCGTGGTCAACGGTCTGAACACCTACCTGTATAAGGACTTCTTCGGCAACGTTAAAATTCAGGCTGTCTCCGGTATGCTGAGCGTGCTGTACGCTGTGCTGTCCTTTGCCATCACCCAGCCTCTGGCCAACAAGTTCGGCAAGAAGGAGTGGTGCTGCATGGGCGCTGGCTTTGCCGCCATCGTGTTCGGCATCCTGTTCTTCTTCCCCGTCCACAACCCTGTGACCTTCATCGTCATCAACGGTATCTGCTATCTGGGCGCTTCCGGCATGCAGGTGCTGATCTGGGCTATGGTCAACGACGCCATCGACTACCACGAGCTGCAGACCGGCGAGCGCAACGAGGGCATCGTTTACTCCACCTACTCCTTCTTCCGCAAGCTTGCAAGCGCCATTTCCGGCAGCCTGTCCAGCTTTGTGCTGGGTGCCATCGGCTACAACGTTACCGCAGGCGCTGTGCAGACCGCAGGCGTTGTGAACGCCATCTGGAAGAGCTACACCGGCATCTACTTCCTGGGCTACGGCATTGCAGTTGCCATCCTGTTCTTCGTCTACCCCCTGACCAAGCAGAAGACTGTTGAGATGCTGACCGAGCTGAAGGCTCGCCGCGCCGCAAAGGAGAGCAAGTAAACCATGAAGATCTTACAGGTTCAGTTTAAAAACCGCAATGGCCACACCCTGCGCGGCATCGTGACCCTGCCCGACACCGAGGGCAAGGTACCCTTTGTGGTGCATCTGCACGGCTTTGCCGGCAGCTGCAGCGGCTACAAGTCCATGTACACCCATCTGTCCCGCGCTCTGGCAGCGCAGGGCATCGGCAGCGCCCGGTTCGATTTCTACGGCAACGGCGAGAGCGACGGCGAGTTCGAGGATATGAGCTTTGACGGCTTGCACACCGATGCACAGGATATCTTTGCATGGGCCGCTGAACAGCCCTATGTGGACAGCGAAAAGCTGTTCCTCTCCGGCCAGAGCATGGGCGGCTACATTGCCGCCTCCTGCGCACCGGTCATCCAGCCCCACGGCCTGATTTTGCTGTGCCCGGGCGCCGGGATGTGGTTCGGCTGCGCCCAGCGCGCCGACGGCATTATGCAGACCGGCAAGGACTACGCCGACATGGAGGGTCTGTGCTACAAGATGGCCTTTAACTACGAGATGGCAAAGCACCCCGACCCCTTTACCGAGGCCAAGGGCTACAACGGCCCGGTGCTGCTGCTGCGCGCCGACGATGACCGTCTGGTGGATGAGGGCACCTGCAACCGTTACGCACAGGTGTACACCGCACCCGATGTGGACACCATTGCAGGCGGCGGCCACAACTTTGCCACGCTGGCAGCCCGTGCCGCCGTGGAGGAAAAGACCGCAGCATTCATCAAAGCAAATCTGTAAAGCAAAGCGTATCTGCAAGGAGGATTTCGTATGCAAAACGTGATTCTGCAGCCCATCGAGGTGGGCGGACAGACCTTTAAAAACCGCATCATGTTCCCCCCGCTGACCACCGGCTACGAGAAAAACGGCATGATCAGCGAGCAGGACATGGGCTTCTACACCCGTCTGGCAAAGGGCGGTGTGGGTTACATCGTTCTGGGCGATGTGGCACCCATCAACAGCTTTTCTCCCACCCCCAAGCTGTTTGACGACAGCCAGATCCCTGCCTTCAAGGCACTGGCCGACAGTGTACACACCTACGGCACCAAGCTGGGCGTCCAGCTCTTCCACCCGGAGTACGACGTAGACGCCATCAACAGTCTGTTTATGCAGAAAAAGTTTGATGAGATGCGTCAGCGCCTGCATCACGACATGATGTTCTTCACCGATGAGGTCAGCGAGGAGATGCTGATGGCCATCATCGATAAGATGTGCGCCTGCGCAGTGCGTGCACAGAAGGCCGGTGTGGACGTCATCCAGATCCACGGCGACCGCCTGAACGGCTGCCTGTGCTCCACCCGCATGAACCACCGCACCGATAAGTTCGGCGGCAGTCTGGAGAACCGCGTCCGCTTTGCCCGCATGCTGACCCGCGCCATCCGCAAGGCTGTGCCGGATATGATCATCGACTACAAGCTGTCCATCGTCACCCCGCAGCGCGGCAAGGGCGGCATTGACGAAGCCGACGCCGTGCAGTTTGCCCAGTGGCTGGTAGAGGACGGCGTGGATATGCTCCACGTTGCGCAGGCCAACCACACCGGCAACATGGCCGACACCATTCCTCCCATGGGCGTACAGCCCTACGGCTTCTTCGTCAAAATCGCCGGGGACATCAAAAAGGCCGTCAATGTGCCGGTCAGCGCCGTGGGTCGTATCGTGGATGCCGAAATGGCTGCGCGTGTCATCGAGAGCGGCATGGCCGACATCGTTGCCATGGGTCGCCCGCTGCTGGCAGACCCCGACTGGGGCACCAAGATCGCTGCCGGGAAGGCCTGCGATATCCGCCGCTGCATCAGCTGCAACAAGGGCTGCACCGATGCCATCCAGAACCGTCAGTTCCTCTCCTGTGTGCTGAACGCGGAGAACGGCTACGAGAACACCCGCAGCATCCAGCCCGCAGCACAGAAAAAGAAGATCGCCGTCCTTGGCGGCGGCCCTGCCGGTCTGGAAGCCGCCCGTGTAGCAGCGCTGCGCGGCCATGACGTGACCCTGTTTGAAAAGACCACCACTCTGGGCGGCCAGCTGAACATTGCCTGCGTACCTCCCCGCAAGGAGGAGATGCGCCGCGCCGCACAGGACCTGATCCACGCGGTCTGCAACGCCGGTGTGCACCTGTGCATGGGTCAGACCCGCACCGCAGAGCAGCTGAAGGATGCCGGTTTCGAGGCCGTCATCAACGCTGTGGGCGCACACAGCGCCGCACCCCGCATCCCCGGCATCGACAGCGTGAACGTGGCCGATGCATGGAAGGTTCTGGCCGGTGAGCAGCAGGTGTACGGCACGGTTGCCGTCATCGGCGGCGGCATGGTGGGCTGCGAGACCGCAGAGTATCTGGCTGCCCGCGGCTGCAAGGTGTCCGTTATCGAGATGATGGACAAGATCGCCGCAGGCGAGAGCTCCACCATTCTGCCCACCCTGCTGGAAAACTATAAGACCTACGGCGTGGAGCAGTACCCCAGCCACAAGGTCAAGGAGTTCCGCATGGACGCCGTCGTCTGCGAGAACAAGGACGGCGCAGAAGTGACCATCCCCTGCGATTACATCGTGCTGGCTATGGGCGCACGCTCCAACGAATTTGACGCTGCTGCGCTGGAAGCTGCCAGCATCCCGGTGTATTCCATTGGCGATGCCGCCGGCAAGGCTGCGGATATCTCCAACGCCATCCGCACCGGCTACGATACCGCCTGCCAGCTGTAAAACAAAACTATCGTTCTATTTGTGGGTCAGAAACGCCTGTGGGCGCTTCTGACCCACTTTTTTACCCTCTCAGGCAAAGGCCGTCAGGGTTTTGTCTCGCCCTCTCAGCGCTCCCGTGTCCGCTCTCCCAAAGGGAGAGCGGACACGCCCGGAAACTTTACGGGTCAGCCGGGAACTGTACCGCCACCGCTTAAGCCTTCACCCACCGGGGGAAGGCTTAAGCGGAGCGCATTCAAAATCGTCCCACATAAAAAGGCTGCTGCACAAAACCCTGTGCAGCAGCCTTAAATATTTTACGTTTACAACAGATCAGATGCTGAACTGCACGGCGCAGAAGGCGGCATAGATGCACAGCAGTGCAATGCCCTGCGGGCGGCTCAGCTTGCCCTTGATCAGAGCGGGCAGGGTGAGCAGCAGCATCACGGCAAACATGACCGGGATATCCATCACCAGCGAGGCGTTTATGCCTGCGATGGTGGAGTTCTGCGGGATGCTGAAGGGTGCCAGCGTGACAGACACGCCGCTGACCAGCACTAGATTGAACACGTTTGCACCGATGACGTTGCCCAGCGACAGCGCGCCGTGACCCTTGGCCAGCGAGGTGATGGCGGTGACCAGCTCCGGCAGCGAGGTGCCCAGTGCCACAAAGGTCAGCGCAATGACCGACTCCGGCACGCCCAGCGCCTGTGCGATGAGGGTGCCGTTGTCCACCAGCAGGTCAGCGCCCACAGCAATGAGCACTGCGCCGATGGCCAGCAGCCCCAACTCCTTGGCAAAGGAGCCTTCCTCAGCCTGCTCTTCCTCTTCCGGGGCGGGGGTATTTTTCATAGCCAGCACGTTGCACACGATGTAAGCCACGAACATGGCCAGCAGGATCAGGCCCACCGGGCGAGTGAAGGAGCCGGTGGTGTAGGCCACACCGGCATAGAAAGCGGCAGCCACAAAGAAGAAGGCCACCGGGGTGCGCAGGCTCTTGGGGTCAACCTTGCCCGGGCGCACCGCAATGGTGATGGCGGCGATCAGTGCAGCGTTGCAGATGACCGAGCCGATGGCGTTGCCGTAGGCGATCTCGCCGTGACCGGTGAGGGCAGAGGTGGTGGACACCATGACCTCCGGCAGGGTGGTACCGATGGACACCACCGTGGCACCGATGAGCAGCTCCGGCACATGGAAGCGGCGGGCGATGCCGGTGGCACCGTCCACAAACCAGTCGCCGCCCTTGATCAGGCACAGCAGACCCACAATAAATAACAGAACAGGGATCAGCATAATATCTCTCCTTTTTCATAATAGCGGCAGAGGCACAAAAAAAGACCTTTATCACATCCAGCCCAAAACGGGAAAATGTGATAAAAGTCTCAAGCATCCGGTACTGCATCGGGCATTTCTGCCGGGGGTGTCGCTGCAGCACAGCGCACCCGTTTTTCAACTAAAGTACGCCCCTTACTCCCTTTTATCCAGAGAATATTATACCTGTTTTCCAGCAAAAGCGCAAGGGGAAATATGGGATTTATTCTGCCTTGGTCACTTTTTGGCGTTGGGGTAAATATGCTCCATGCGGGCGTTGTCGAAATGCTCGTCTTTTGTAGTATTCTGCTGCATCTACTTCCACCGGCACATCCTTTCGCCTGCGTTCCGGCAGCTTGAGGAAGACCGGCGGGAGTCCCGGCGGCGGATGGACGAGCTGCAGATGGAGCGCCAGCAGATGCAGACCGAGCTTTCCCGGCTGGCAGACGTGTGCCGCAACGAGTCGGTGCCCGATGCCTTCCAGACCTTCGTGGCGGGCATTCCCAGCCTGACCAAGACCGAGCGCCGCATTTTTGACGGCTATGCCGCCGGGCTGCGCTCCAGGGAGATCGTGGAGCAGCTGGACATCAAGGACAGCACCCTGCGCTTCCACAACAAGAACATCTACGACAAACTGGGTGTCAGCTCCCTCAAGCAGCTGCAGCAGTTCGTGGCGATCCTGAACTCCGGCAGCGGCAGCGCCCAGGACTCCGCCCCGGACGAAAAGTGACCCAGCAAAGCAATATTTTCGTCTATACGGGTGCGAGTAAATTGCAAAAGGCCGCTGTACCGCAGAGCACTTCTCCGGCACAGCGACCTTTTTGTTTTTGGCTGCGGCTTACCGCATCCGTCCATCGCCGCCCATCAGGGCGGTCATTACACCGCCTTTCGCATTATCGCAATTTTCAAAAATAGTGCCAATCAAAACGGCATCTTTGCGATATGCAGTTTGCGGATGTTGCTTGTGCATTAAAAACGCAAACTGCTATAATCCATCGGATGGTTTCATTTTTCACCTCTTAAATTCAGGCTTTCCCCTCTCCGTCACCTCCTGCTTTTTCGCCCAGCTCAGAGTTCGTCGTCCTGCCACTGGCTCCCGCTCTGGGGGAGCTGCCCGCCGGAAAGCGGACGGAGCGGGGCGTCCAGCTCCAGCAGGGTGGCCGCTGCGGCCTCGTCGAGGCTCTGGACGCTGCGCAGTTTCCGGCTGATGGCGCGGCTGCGCACCCCGATGAGGTTGTCAAGCTCTTCGTCGGTCTGGCGGAGGCGCTGCTGCATTTTGGAGAGCCCCTGCCCGAACTTGTCGAACTCGGTCTTCACGGCACCAAGCAGCTGCCAGACCTCACCCGACCGCTTCTGGATGGCCAGCGTCTTGAAGCCCATCTGCAAACTGTTCAGCAGGGCCGCCATGGTGCTGGGGCCGGCCACATTCACCTGATAGTCCCGCTGCAGCACTTCCAGCAATCCAGCATTGACCACCTCGGCATACAGGCCCTCAAACGGCAGGAACAGGATGCCGAACGTCGTGGTATAGGGCGGCTCCACGTACTTTTCGCGGATGTCCTTTGCCTCGCTGCGCAGCACAAGCTCCAGCGCGTGGCGGGCATTCTCCACCGCCTGCGCATCGCCGGAAGCCTGTGCATCCTGCAAATGGGCGTAGGTGTCGCCGGGGAATTTCGAGTCGATGGGCAGCCAGACCGTGCTGCCGTCCACGCCCGGCATCTTGACGGCATATTCCACCCGCTGGCTACTGCCGGGGATTGTGGCCACGTTGGTCTCGTACTGTTCCGGGGCAAGGATCTCTTCCAGAATGGCCCCCAGCTGGATCTCGCCGAGGATGCCGCGGGTCTTGACGCCGGAGAGCACCTGCTTCAGCCCGCCGACGTCGGCGGCAAGGTTCTGCATCTCGCCCAGCCCCTTATACACCTGTTCCAGCTGCTCGTTGACGGCCTTGAAGCTCTCGCTCACCCGCTTTTGCAGGGTATCCTGCAACTGTTCATCGACGGTGTGGCGGATCTCATCCAGTTTGCGGTTGTTCTCGGCCTGCAGGGCGGTCATGCTCTCGGCCATGCTCCGGCGCAACTCTTCCAGCTTCTGGGTATTGGATGCTTCCAGCGAACGCAGACGGCGTTCCAGAAGCTGCTGCTGGCTGTCCTGCCCCTGTGCCAGCGTCGTGCTCATGTTCTGCACCGCAGTCTGCAGCGTCTCACTGACACTGCGCAGGGCGGTGTGATTCTGCTCGGCGAGGGCCGACTGCCTGGCCGCAAACTCCTTAGCCTGCGCATCCAGCTGCTGCTGCATCCAGCGCTTGAGCTCGTCGTGATCCGGTGCGCTGCCCTGCTTTTTGCCGGTGCGCCAGAGCACCACGGCCAGTTCCAGGCAGATGGCGACCAGCAGAAGGGTGTAAAGTCCTGCCAGATATTCCATGAATGGTTTTCTCCTATCATCAAAATCCGGGTCCCGCAAAAGGCAGGGCCCGGTGTTTTTTTACAGCAATTCGTAATTCACAAGTTCCTTGCGGGTGTCAAGGGCATCGCCGTACAGGCCCACGCCGTCCACCTCGCATTCGCCGGACTGGTTGTCGTAGGGGTCGGAACGGAAGCCGGTCATGGGCGGGTCGAAGGGGGCCTCGAAGGCGCGGTTCGCCACCATCCGCCCGGTGTCCAGACTGCCAAAGTAGTGGCGGCGCATCTTTTCATCGCCCTGCCGCGCCATCGACGCGCCGAACGAGCAGTCCGCATACATCCAGCCCTTGGGCGCGATGTAGAACATCGCCCAGTCGTGGCAGCCCACACCTGTGAGCGAGACGGACAGGCCGCTCTGCCACTGGGCCGGGATGCCCACCAGACGGCAGAGGGTGATGAAGGTCAGCGCCATGATGCCACAGTCGCCTCGGCGGTTCCGGGCGCACTGGTCGGGCAGGCACTCCTGCACGAAGTAGGCGGGCTGATAGTGGTAGCGCACGTTCAGGGTGACGTAATCGTAGATGCGTTTTGCCTTTTCCGCCGGGTCGGTGATGCCGTCGGTCAGCTGGTGGGCCAGCGCCCGCAGATAGGGCGTGAAGACGATGTGCGGCGCTTCCTCGCCGGTGTCAAAGGTCGGCTGCTGTGCATCCGGCCGGATGTCCATCGGGTCTGTGTAGACGGCCGTGGTCCGGTAGCGGTACTCCACCCCGAAGCGGCGGTTCTCGGCGAGGTCTGCCTCCCAGAAGACTGTCCGCTGGGGCGCGTTCTCGTCCGCGATGCGGGCAGGCGGCTCGGTGCAGTCCAGCAGCTCGATCTCGCTCTGGGAAAGGCAGGCGGCCGGGATGGGCAGCCAGGCGCGGACATGCACACTGTTCCGCCCCTCCGCCTTCGCCTCGGCCAGTGCGGCGGCAAAGGCTTCGTCCGACATGCCAACGCTGGTCTTCAGGGTGATGCGGGCGCTTGCCTGGCCGTCCCGCTCCATCTGCTCATGCTGGCGGTTGCGGAACTCCCGCGCCGAAGTGCCGGGGGCAGGCGGGTCGATCTGGCGGGCGGCGAGGTCGGCATGGGTCGCCAGCAGCGTTTCGGCAAAGCGGTCGAGGTAGTGCTTCTCCCCTTCCACGAACCGCCAGTCCACCCGGCCCTCCTTCACGAGAAGCCGGAACTCCTCGCGCGTGAAGTCCCGCACCAGCCCCTGCATCCGGGCCACGGCTTCGTCCTCGGTATAGCAGTATTCTGCCGGGATGCGGCGCATGATCTCCCGCTGGGCCAGCATCGCGTCCCGCAGGGCCTCCACACCGTGGGGCGTGGGGTTCTGGGGCAGCTCCTCTCCCACCGGTTCCGCGCCCTGGCTGCGGGGGCTGTTCTGAGTCACCGTCCAGTCCTCGGCCAGATAGGCGTCGATCCGCTCGATGGCCTCCTGATAATACCCGGCGGCTTTCAGCCGCTCCACATCGTCCGGCAGGCCCACATTCAGGCTGCGGAACGTCTCGTTCCAGTTCTTCATCCTACAACGCTTCCTTTCTTGATCCTTATGCGGCAGGCTGCTGCGCCTGTGCGGTCTGCTCTTCCCAGAAGGCGGCGGCATCGTTGAGCCAGCCTTCTGCGGGGGTGCCATCACCGGGGCCGATCTTATGCGGGGCATTGTCGTACACGACCTCCACATGCGGGACATGGTTTTTCACAAGCGCCCGTTCCAGCACCGGCCCCTGCGCCGCCCAGTTCATGCACATCAGCACGATATCATTTCTGCCATACCAGTGATACACCGGCGGGTAATCCGGCGTGACGTAGTCCGACACCCGCAACTGATAATAATGATACTGGTCGTCCGGCGTCTGCGGGTCAATGATCAGCTTCCACGGCTGCTGCAATTCAAAGAAATCGTTGACCGCATAGGCCAGCATCACAGCCCCCGGCTTCGGGACGCCGTACCGATACCAGCCCAGCGCATCCGAGCCGAACAACCCGGCGATCTGTCCGCCGGACGAGTAGCCGATGAGCGCATAATCTTCGGCCTGTACGCCAAACTCTTCTGCACGGGCCGTGATGTACTGCACCGCATGGCCGACGTCTTCCAGCGGGGCATTCTCCCCGGCGTTCCAACCCACACGGTAGCGCAGAACGAATGCGGTATAGCCCATCTCGTTCAGCTGTTCTGCCGTCGAAACGCCTTCGCGCAGTTCCGCGCTCGTGAACAGCGCATTGCCCCCGATGATGAGGGCGTACTTTCCGTTTTTCTGGCTGCCGGGGAAATAATAGATCTCCACCCCGGCACATGTCGGCTGTTCGGCGACCTCTGCCTCGGAGTAGACCTTGTAAGTGATCTGCGTGCCGTTGTTGTAGTTTTCGATCATCCGGTTCAGACCCCTTGCGCAGTCCGCCGCCGTATACTTGTTCACAAATTCATACAGTGTGCTGTTCGCCCAGCGTATCCGCTTGCAGGGATCATCCAGTTCCTGGCAGTAGGTGTAAATGCCCGACCCCTTGATGCTGGGGTTTTCGCGCAGTTCCTTCATCGTGGTCTGCGGGGTGATGTTGGCTTCGCCCTTTTCCCCTTCGGCAAAGGCGGGCAGGGCCAGTGCCAGCATCAGGCAGACCAGCACGGCCAGCCGTTTCAGGATGTTTTTCATCGGCACTCTCCTTTACGCTGCCCCGGCCCGGAGCGCACGTCTCCTCCAACCGGGCTGTCATCACGCTCTGCACGAGCGAAAGCAGCCAGAATTTTCTTCTATTGTAGCACAACCGACCGTTTTCGAAAAGGTATCTCGGATAAAAAAAGACCACCTCCTGCCCAAAGCCACCGCGCCCGGCGGCCAACTGCCGGGCAGGCGTGCAGTTTCCGGCTAAAAACATTGTACTTTGCCGGAAAGTCTGCTATACTGAAAGAATCGGAAGAAATTTTGAGGAATCGCGGAGCATTGCGGCTCCGTTCAGGGGAACGTATGAATGAGATCACAGTCCGGCCCATGACGCCGGAAGATTGGCCGGCAGTATCCAAAATCTATCTGGAAGGCATCGCCACCGAGCACGCCACCTTCCAGACCGACTGCCCGCCCTATCCCGCGTGGGATGCCTCCCACATCAAAGAATGCCGCCTTGTGGTGGAGGACGATGGCGTCCTGGCAGGCTGGACGGCCCTGCACCGGGTCGACCCCCGCTGGTGCTACCGGGGCGTAGCCGAGGTCAGCATCTACATCGGCGAACGGTTCCGGGGCCGGGGGCTGGGGTATCACCTGCTCACCACCCTCTGCCAGCAGGCCGAAGCGGCCGGTTACTGGACGCTGCAATCCACGGTCTTGCAGGACAACGCAGCGTCCAAAGGCCTGCACCTGAAATGCGGGTTCCGCCTGGTAGGCCGCCGTGAGCGCATCGCGCGGGACTGCCATGGCCGCTGGCTCGATACCTTTTTGATGGAGCACCGCAGCCAGGACGATGAACCGGCGGGGTATTTCAAACTCTAAGGCAAAACTCTTCAACGAAAAAAGCGATGGCCCGAAACGGCCATCGCTTTTTTCGTTTTCTGTTTTGATTGCCTGCGGAATTACCAGAACCAGTACCGCTTCTTGACCGCGACATACGCGATGAGGCAGGCCACCACAAGGATGCCTGCGCCGATGAAGAAGGTCCAGTTGATGCTGGTGAAGCGCAGATTCTGGTTGGTCAGCAGATACTCGCCCGCCACGTCGGCATGTGCCACGCCGTCCTTGTAGCTGTTGAGGAACTGCCACTTCCCGCTCACGGTGTTGTGCAGGTACAGGCGGCTGTACCCGGCATTTTCGCCGGTCATGGTGATGGTCACGCCGCAGGGCATGGCCTCGCCCTCGTTCAGGGTGAAGCGCAGGCCGTACTCGTCGGGCGCAAAGGTCAGCGCGGTGTTCACCTCGCTGGTGGTGTTGCGGATGGTGGAGCCGTCCACGGTCAGGGTGTAGTCCTCCGCTTCCAGCACGAGGGTGCGGCCCGTGGTGCGCAGGGCGTTCAGCATCGCGGTGGTCAGCACCGGGACCTGACTCTGCGGGTAGGAGATGGTATCGGAGGCCGCATTCTCGATGGAAGCCACGATGGGGTCGGTCTCCGCCGGAGCCGTCCCCTCCCCGGTGCTGTCCGTGCCGCTGCTGGATGCGGACGCCGTGCGGTTGACGATGACCGTCACCGACGAAGAGACCTTGCCGTTGGAAACGATGATGGAGGTCGCGCCGGTGGCAACGCCGGTCACGACGCCGCTTCCGTTCACGGTGGCGATCTTTTTATCCTTGCTGGTAAAGGTCAGCTTCTGGGAGGCCGAAGACGGTGCCACCGAACCGGTGATGGTGCCGGAAGCCCCCGGCTTGAGCACGATGTAGTTCGTGTTCAGGGAGATGGACTCCACCGGGCCGGTGGACGCCGAGCTGGAGGAGGCCGCCACGACGGTCACGGTCGCCGAGCAGGTCACATCCCCGGCGGTGGCCGTGATGGTCGCCTTGCCGGGGGCCACGCCGGTCACTTTGCCGAAGTTGTTCACAGTGGCCACACCGGGATCGGAGGAGCTCAGCGAGACACTGATATAATTTGCCGCCGTGGTGGGCAGCACTGCCAGCGAGAGCGACGTGGTGTCGCCCACGGCAATGGTGCTGGAGGCCAGCGTGATGTCCATCTCGGTCGCGATCATCGAACTGTCGGGCTGGGTGGTGATGGTATAGGTGCAGCTGACATCGCCACAGGTGGCCGTGACGTTCGCCGTGCCCAGGCCCACCGCCTGCGCCACGCCGTCCTCCCCGACCGAAACGATGTTCGGGTTATCGGAAACGTAGCTCACGCCGTTGCGGCTGGCGGCTTTCTGCGGCTGGACCACCGGCGAAAGCTGCTGGGCCGTGCCCACGGTCATGGTGGGGGCATAGTCCCCTGTTTCCACGCTCTCGGCCGCCACAGGGCTCCACGGGAAGGTGATGGCAGCCGGGGCAGAAATGGGGCTGGCTGCGGCTGCGGGCAGCGCTGCGCCTGCGGCCAGCAGGCCCAGCAGGGCGGCGCTTACGGCCAGCTGTTTCGGGTTCAGTTTCATTCTATCGTACCTCTTTGGGCGTTGAGTTTGCGGACGCTGTTTAACGGAACAAAACGCCCAGGGCCTCCATGACATATTCAAAGTAAGTCAGCTTGTCGTACTCGACACGGGCTGTCACGCTCATGCCGTTGGCCAGATCGACCTTGTCGCCGCTGTTGCTTACCACGTAGGTGCTGTTGGGCTTGATGGTCATCTTGTAGTACGAGCCGGACTCGGTGGAGGTCACATCGCTGTCAATGGAAGTCACCGTGCCGGTCAGGTTGCCATAGGAATACTCCGACAGGCCGGTGATGGCGATCTTGCAGGGATCGCCCACGTTGATGAGCGGCCGGTCGCTGACGGTCAGGGCCGCCACGATCTCCTGATCGCTGTTCTCGCTAGCCACGGTGGCCAGTGCCGAACCGGCGCTCAGCACCATGCCCACCTTATAAGGGGTGTCCATGTGGATGACGCCGGACGTGGGCGCATAGATGTAGTAATCGTTCGCGCCGCTTGCCAGCGTATCCAGCTGGGCCTGAATGTTGTCGATGTTGGTCTGCACACTGGTCAGGTTGCCGGTGATGGACTGCAGCGTAGAGTAGTACAGCGCCTCGATCTCGCTCTGGTTCTGCTCCATCAGGGCCTTGATCTGCTCGTCGGAGTAGCCCGCCGCCTGATAGGGCGAAGCGTCAAAGGCCTTCTGCTGCACCTGGCTCTTGTAGCTCTCATACTGGTAATAGTAGGGCTGGTCGTCCAGGTCGGTCTCGCTGAAATAGTTCGTGTCGTCCTGAATGGACTTCAGCAGCTTTTCGTACTGCGCCTTCTGCTTCTGATAGATCTCCAGCTGGCTCTTGTAGCTGTCCTGCTGCATGTCGATGTCGGTGCTCTTGACATGGGCGATGAGATCGCCCTCGTTGACATAGCTGCCCTCCGAGATGTTGAGCTCGGTGATGGAGCCGGAGTAGCTGGACATGATATAGGTCTTGTTGCTTGCCTGCACCGTGCCGACCGACTGGCTGACGTAGGTGCGGTAGTTCTGGGTGCTCCAGATGGTCAGGAAGACCAGCAGGCCCGCCACCAGAAGGATCATCGCGTAGCCAAAGGGCGGCACACGCTTTTCCATCATGATGCGGCGATCCTGCAGGTCGGAAAGGTTCTGAATGGTCGTCATAATCACTTGGTCTCCATAAAGACGTCGAGCACACCGTTGTCGTCGTCCTGATTGACATAGACGGTGTACGAATCGCCGGTCGTCTCGATCTCATGCTCGAACGCATAGATATCCAGTTTCTGGCTGGCGAGGTTGCTGTAGCTCATGGGGCCGGTGTAGTGGGCATACAGGCAGTTGCGCACCCGCAGCAGAGCGTCCATCTGGTAGCCGGGGTCCAGCCGGGGGATCAGCTGGTTGACCTGCTGCATGAAGTAGATCTCCGCCGTGGGGTTGGGGCCCTTGCGCATCTTCACGCACTGCACGATGGGGCCCACCGGCATGGCGTCATGGCTGCGGATAAAGTTCTGCATCTGGGTCAGCACAATGGCCAGATTGCCCATATCCTCAACTTCCACCTTGCGCAACAGCACATTGGTCAGCTTCAGGGTCTTGTGTTCTGCAACTTGAATTTCTCTCATGGTATCGTCCACCTGTTTCTTTAGATTTTGCAATAGGTCATCGTCTATGGAAAATAGATCGGGGCTTCATTGTTGCCGGAAGGTCTGCTGTTGTACAACCTCTCCGTCACCTACGGTGACACCTCTCCTGGTAGGAGAGGCTTTGGCATTGCGCAAACTTCATCTTTT
>OGJO01000479.1_pt1 | contig 23936 bp, 16 predicted proteins | sample 1572121 | NCBI WGS metagenome assembly OGJO01 (sample SAMEA2582081, study PRJEB24529) | metagenome | biome: Human gut stool | place: China | collected 2011
CCGGCTTCTTTGTTATGCTTTTTTTGTTTTGAGTTTGGGTAGACGGACAAAAAAGGAAGGCGACATCTCGATGTTTAGAGGTGAGGAACAGGTGTTCCCAAATCTAAATGGTCGTCATGCGGAGGAAAGGCTACGAATCGGTATTCGAGGCTTTCCAAGGTAACTTTACAACAACAATTATTTAAAGGAGAAAAAATGACTAAATTAATCACAATTGGAAATCAAGAATTAATTCGTGTAGGACGTGATTACCCTTGTCCTATTTGTGGAAAACCAGATTGGTGTCTAGTCTTCGCAGATCAGTCAAAGGCTGTTTGTGCAAGAAAAATAGACCCAGACAAACCACAATTTGGTAGTGCAGGGACAATCTATGAATTGGACAAAAATAAAGCCAGAAAGGTGACTTTTGAACCAAGTTGGAAAAGTCAGCCCTTGGCAAGTATCTCAACACTTCACAAGGTAAACTCTCTTGTGATTGATGTGTTGGGATTGACTAAGGACCATGTCAAGCACTTAACAAGTGCAGAACGAGGTCTTTCTGTTGAGACTATTGCTTTACGGGGATATGCTTCATCGACAAAAGAGACACGGAAGAAGCAGGTTGATACAACAGTATCTCACCCTGCAACTATTTGGGAAAAGCTCTTTGTTGCAAATGGCCTTCCTAAAGATGCTTGGCGTGGAGTTCCTGGCTTCTACTGGAATGAAAACGCAAAATGTCCTATTTTTGAATCAAAAGATGGAATTCTAATTCCATGTCGCAATTCTTGGGGACAAATTGTAGGTTTTCAAGTACGTCTTGATAACGTTAGTTATCAAGCCAAAGTAAACGAAGCCTTTCAAGAGGGACGAAATGCACGTACTGCTAAAGTCTTCCAAAATGAAGATGGAAGTTTTGATTGGTATGTGTTTGCTAAAGGTTCATCACACGAACTAGCAAGTGGGACAACTAAGGAAACTAGTGTTAAACTTCGTTCTGGACTTGAGTTGACATTTAAAAAAGGGCAAAAATATGTCTTTGTTTCGTCAGCATATAAACCAGAAGGAACGAGTGCTAAGTCCTTTCCCCATTTTGCTTATTCTGATGAAGTCTTAGAACAAGCACGCTTTTCTGAAGAAGGCAAGGCTAAAGTCAATCTTATGAGTAAGGTTGATAACCTTCTAGTTACTGAAGGTCTACTTAAGGGGGATATCACTGCATCGGTTGCGAAAAACACTCGTCTCTCACAACTGGGTAGCATCTGCGTTATTTCTATGGCAGGAGTAGCAGCATGGCGTCCTATCTCGGACTTTATCGGAAAGACTGAACTCAAAAAGGTCAAACCTATTTATCTAGCATTTGACCAAGACTTTGAGGATAATGACTCGGTATTTGAACGTATGTACGACATGGTTCAAGATCTAGTTACGAAGCAGTCTTGTACGGTTCGTGCTCTAATTTGGCCTCACGAAAAGGGAATTGATGATTTCCTTTTGAAAGCTTCCCAAGAAGAAAAGATTAAGTTCAAAACGTATAATAAACAGGATATGGTATAATGAAGAAAAATTATTTGGAGACGTATAAGGCTTGAATATCAAGAAAGTAGAGCGACTGATCTTTGAAATCAACACCATTCATAAAAAGTATTCAGAAGAGTATTTTGAAAGTGGTAAACTTGCTAAAGTCAATCTTAATCACACTTTTGCGAAGGTGCCAGTTGATGAGATTCTAAAATATCGTTTGAATCTGCACGAATCTATCAACGATTATTTGATGGTAGCAGATGTCTGCGATATTAGTTACTTCTATAGAGTGAAGACATCTGAATCTATTTTAGATAAGATTGAGCGTTTTACTAAAAGAGCAGAAGGGTATCCAGTAAATTCGGTTTTAAATGATATTTTTGGAGCACGTGTCATTTTGCCAACATCTGTCATTACTGAAGTGATGGATCGTTTAGATGATTGGAAGGAAGAATACGGTCTTAAAAATTGGTATTTAAAAGATACTGAAGACTATACTGGCATCCATCTCTACTTTAAAAACAAGAGTCATTTCTATTATCCTTGGGAATTACAAATCTGGGATAAGAATGATGTTTTTCGAAATATAGAGAGTCACAAACGAGATTATGCAAGGAAACTTGATAACAATAATTAGGTTTCCTTTTTTTACGCAATAAATTGTATGTCATACTATGTATAGTTCATAGTGTATCGTACATAGTACATATAAGAGAAAGAGGAAGGTAGTAGCTTTAAGCTTTACCTTCCTTTTTGCTATTAAGGAGAAAAACAATGGCAAATTTACTAGCAGTAGCACAACAAACGACTAAAAAAGTCACTTTTCCTAAGATAAAAGAGACTGATAAAGCTGCAGATATCGTGAGAAAGTTTTGTACTTACTATGCGAATATCCGCAGATATCACTGTCAGGAACTTTTATCTCAAGAAGTCGGAGCACTAGCAGTAGAGGTATTCGGACAAGATAATGTCTATACAGCCTATAAAGTCAAAGACATCATGGCTGATATTGAAACCATTGGTTATAATCAAGCACATTTTTCGAATAAACTAAAAAGACTGTTCGAGGGCATGAGCTTGAGGGATGAAGAAAATCAAGAACACCTTTTCGGTGAACAGATTCTTCTCACACTCCATGGGAGTAGATTACCTGCTACTAAAAGTGCAGAAGATACCAAACGCACTTTGTATCTTCTCATTGTCGACGATTCAAAGGTTAGAGTACCTTTGAAGAAAAACCTAAGTTTTTGGAGAGAGAGTAGTTCTCAAACGAGGTATGGACTAGTATCTTTTAGCTTTCTTGAATTGATGTCTATCCATAGTGAAGGTATCTACAAGGAATGTAGTTATTATGGAAATATCCAAAAGATTGCTAACGTTCTTAAAAGAGAGTATGAAGATGCTCTTGCAGCTAACCTTAATGCACAATATGTTAATCAGTCCACTAAGACGATAGCCAGTGTGCGTGAGGATAAAATCTTTCAAGATTATGAAATGAACAGTAACACGTCATTTCTTGATTTAGGGTTTTCAAAAGTCGAAGTTGATACTGAGCGCTATCGAGGTAGTGATTTTGACAAGGAGAAATTTAAAGTTTTAGAGAACGAATGGGAGAAGTTGTGTAATCACTTACCACATTCGACTGTAGAACCAGAACTCAAATTTCGAAAGCTAGGAAAACATAAAGCAAGCGGACTTTATGTACCAGGGTTAAATATCATGGCAGTTGATGTAAGAGATTCCTCATCATTCATACATGAGTATGGACATTATTTAGACTATACGTATGATAAAGCTGGGATCATTAGTTCTACGTCACATAGCTTTAAAGATATTCGATATATCTACAAGGCTAGCTTGCTGAAACTTATTCAAATAGCTGAGGAAACCAGAACGGATTTAGCTCAAGCTGTTCACATTAAGAAGAAGTTGGACTATTATTTGACACCAACAGAAGTGTTTGCACGTGGCTTTGAATGGTGGGTTTTTGAAACTTATACCAAGAATTCAGAATTGCTATCTGATGAAGCAACTTACTATACTCGACTAGAGTATAGGGCTTTAAGGCAATGTCGACACCTTTTGTATGCATTTTTTGACACGTTCTTTGAGAACTATCGTGCAATGCAACCTATTTATAAGGTCGAGAAGATGCCAAAAGCATTAGTAGCTTGTCGAAAGCCACTTGAAGATAAACCAACGACTGAAGGAGAGCAGTTAAGCTTATTTGAGTTCTGAGAGGAGAAAAAATGACTGAGATGACGGTCAAAAAGTATTTGGAACCTTATTACACTTTAGATAGAGTGACATTAGGTTCAATACTAGAAACAGCTAGAAAAGAATTAGATAGACCACTATCTCTTCAAGACGTTGCAAACAGAATTGGGGTTTTTAAAGGGACTGTCAATAATTATGAAAAAGGGCGGTCTATTCCTAAAGAACCACAATTTTCGATGCTCTGTAAACTGTATAAAATTGATAAGGATGACCTTATCAAGAAAACTAGAATTCTTGATAGAGATAAGGTTCTTTCCAAACGTTACGAGTTGTTGAGTACGATTCGTGAATTGCAGAAAGAAGCTGCAGAGTTAAAGCTGTTACTAGAAACAGAAAAAGGAGAAAAACAATGATTACTTATATTAAACAGGCTTTTAAAGAAGCTATCGATAACAATATCCAAGATATTACCTTCTTCCCACATGGTGAAGAATACGAGGTAGCATTTAGAAAGGCTGATGTTAAACATGTCTATGACCACATTTCATCAGAAGCTGCGGATGTTCTATTTAGTCATTTGAAACTCATGGCTGATATGATTGTAAACGAAAAACGTCGTGATCAGCTGGGAACTTGTGACTATCAGTTGGATGATGGTAGAGTTATCGCCATAAGGATATCGACGATAGGTAATTTTCAAGGCCTAGAAACGATGTCTATCCGACTTTTAGATTATCCTAAAACTTGCATCAATGGGGAGGAGCATCGAATCTCTTTGCGTGACTTTGATGTTGATAGTGGTTTGGAAAATGTGATTGAACAAGTACGTATTCCAGGATTGCACGTCATTACTGGTTCTGCAGGTGTTGGCAAAACGACTTTAGCTTACTTGTTACTTTCTGAGGCTTTTAAAGAAGGTAAAGTAATAACAATCGAAAGACATGTCGAGATTAAGGAAATGTCTTTTGACCAACTACAAGTCAATAAGGCCAACGGTATGGAACTGGAAAAGCTCGTGACTTTTGTATTACGTTCCAACCCTGACGTCTTGTTTATTGGTGAAGCAAATACACAAGAAGAAGTAGAAGCAGTAATTAAGGCTGTTTCTGCTGGATTAAGTGTCATTACAACAGTTCATAAAGATGGCTTTACAATCCCACATGATGTTTTAGAAATGAAACAAGGACAAGATGGGAAACGAAACGTAGCTTTTATTAAATAGAGGAGAAAAACAATGACGATGGAAATTAATGATTTTGACCGCTTCATGGCAGTAAGCCATTTTGATGATGAAATGGCGGAGGCTCACACACCGACTGAGGATGCTATTCATAATTGGATAGTTGATCATCAAGAGGATGATGAGCTGATTGCTGGAATCCTAACACACCTTGATCGTACGATTAAGGATGCTATGGCTTACTGCATCAGAAAAGCAAGTAAATCTGATTATAGGGAGGGTCAGGGTGCTATGGTTGATGATGCCACAGTCTTTTCTTGGGTTAAAGAGTATTTTACCGCTGAAAAGGTTGAGACTAAACCAGTTGTAGGTAAAATGACTACTGGTAGTAAGAAATCAGCCAAGCAACCAACTAAGAAGCCAAAAAAGAAACAGAATAAGAGCCTAACTAAAACAGAAACTAAAAAGAACCCCCCTAAAGTTGAGCCTAAATCAGTAGTAGGTGAAATGACTGCTGATAGCAAGGAACCAACTAAGAAACCTAAAAAGACCCCAAAAACAAAGAAAATGCCTAAAGAGGTTGGGAAACAGTTAGATCTTTTTTCAGATTTATCTGTTGAAGAAGGGGAATTTTAACAAAAATGATGAAAAAAATGGTCCTAGGGCCATTTTTTATTGATTAAGGAGAAAAACAATGACAAAAGAAATGACTATTCAAGAAATCGTTGACAATCGTCTAAAAGTTCCTAACGGATTTTTCAAGTGGGCGATGAATGATTTTCCTATCTATGAATGGACTAATAAGTCCAGGACAATTATCTCTTCAGACCGAAAAAAATTTTCGAAAAAGGTTACAAAACGCTTATCACTTAACAGTCGTTTAACCTTTGTAGGTGATACTTTTTACTATGTCTGGATGGGAGTCACAAAGAAACGCATTGAAATGCAGATGTATTCTGTGACTCAATCCTTCGAAAAAGGAAAAGAAAAGTTCAAAGTCAGACTTTACAACTTTTATCAGCTTGCCAACAATAAGATTGTTAAAGCACACCGAGATCCATTTCTTTCAGCCCAAAAAGGTAAAGATATCTATAGAAGTGGATTCCAAAATCAGAGGAATGCTCTCTTTTTTGGTTCTGGTGCATTTAGTGTCTATACGCTTTATGGGGATATGGAAAGTCTTATTCAGAAATTACAAACAAAGTCTGAATTGAGATATTTAGATTTTGGACAAGTGATTAAAGATAATTTTGAGATAAGCTTAGTACTACCTCATCTCTATAAATATCGAGAACGTATTGAATTCGCTCAAAAAATAAAGGCGCGTGGAGTCGTCAAAGACTTGGTAGGGTCTACTTTTTATAGGTCTTATTACTCATCTAGTCTAGGACATGGTCATGCAAATATGGGTAAGGTTACCATGAACTTTCTTAAAAGGAATAAACCGTTTCTAAAAAATACGGATATGAATGTTGAAAAGGCATTTTTTGAGGAAGATTTGCGTAGACGATATGGTCGAACTTTCAAGGGGTTATACGAGTTGCTTTCAAACGCTATGATTTCTGACAAGAAGCCACTAATTAAGCGTTTGGAAAGTATCATACCATCCACTGTGAAACCAATTCGTTTTATTAACTGGATGATGAAAAATGAGGTCTGTCTTCGTGATTATGAGGACTATCGAGAAATGGTAGAAGCTCTGGGAATTCCATTTGATGGAGATTATGTAGTTATACCTAAAAATTGGGAAAACAAACATACAGAGATTGTCGAAAATTATTCGGTTCTTCTCGAGAATCAACTAGAACGTGGGACTCATTTACGTGTAACTAATGCCGTAAGTAATTTGAGAGCGGAGAAAAGACGACGTGAGGAAGAAAAGAAAGAGGCGAAGTTGAGAATTGTAACAGCTGAACGCTTGGCAAACATGATGAAGGCTCAGACAACATTTGACAAGTATGCATTTATCTTTCCTAAAAATGAAAGTGAAATTGTCAGAGAGGGGAAACACCTACATCACTGTGTTGGAAGGTATACAAAGGAACACTTTGTCTACGGTTCCTCTATTATTGTCTTCGTACGTGATAAAACTGACAGAGAAACTCCTCTTTATACCCTAGAATTGAAAAATAATAGGATTATTCAACTAAAAGGAGAAAGGAACAAATCCGCAGATGAAGAGGCAAAGAAAGAAGCAGAACTTTTTTTAGCCCATTGTGGAAAGCTTAACATTCAGTTTTAGATAAAAGGAGAAAGCTAGAATCGTCAATAGGTTATTAGTCAATCTCGATTTTTCTGTGCTATACTAAAGAAAATATTAGATGTATTCTCTAGTAAAATGCTGGGAGGACAATAAAAGTTATGAAATTGACTATTATTATATATAACAACAAAAGGATGATTGGGAAATACCTAGTTGATACGGTTAGTGAGACTATAGAAACATTTGTAAGAAAAGATGATTATCTGTTGAATACAGAATTCACTTATGAACGTATGGTAGACTTTCTAAAAGGGCGTCAAATTGATTTTGGGCGAAAAAATCGAAAAGAGCTTTTAGGCTATACTTATAAAGCTCCAGATGTCTGGCATGAAATTGCCATGACACACGGTTTTGATACCGATGATTTTTATTGGATATCAATACCAGAACTTAATAATGAGCCATTTGTTTTAGAAGATTATCATCCTAACTTAGGAAGACGATAAACAATTATTTTAACGAAAAAGAAAGACTTGGTATTGTACCAGGTCTTTTTAGTTTTAAGGAGAAAGAACAACAATGGAAGAACAAAAAAATAATACTAAAACAATGACAAAAGCAGAAAAGGTTCAAGCTAACCTTTCTGCCATTAAACTTGTGAAAGTACTAGAAGCAGATAACCGTCTAGCCGATAGTGCCGAACAAGAAATTCTCTCTAACTATGTTGGTTGGGGAGGACTTGCTAACGATTTCTTTGATAGTAAGATTAATCGTTTTGCAAAAGAACGTGATGAGCTAAAAAGTCTTGTCACTAAAGAAGAATATCGTGCGATGGAAATGAGCTCCCTTACGGCTTACTACACAAGTCCAGAGATTGCTACTGCAATGTGGGATAAGATTGTAGAAAGTGGTTTTAAAGGAGGTAATATTCTTGATCCATCAATGGGTACTGGTATCTTCTTTGAAACAATGCCAGAGGATATCAAGAAGAATTCTACTCTTTATGGAATTGAACTTGATACCATTACAGGTGCTATTGCAAAACACCTTCATCAAGATGCTACTGTTTTAGTCCAAGGATTTGAAACAGTAAACTTTGAAGGGACACCATTTGACTTGGTCATTACGAATGTTCCATTTGCGGATGTTCGCATTGTCGATAAGGCTTATGATAATAAACCTTATCGTATTCATGATTACTTCTTTAAGAAAGCTATCGATTTGGTACCCGATCATGGGATGGTTACTGCTATCACTTCAACTGGTACTGCAGATAAGAGTGCTGGTTCAATTCTGCCAGAACTCCGTCGTAGCGGAACTCAGTTTTTAGGTGGTGTCCGCTTACCAAATACTGCTTTTAAAGATGCTGGAACACGAGTGGTAACAGATATCCTCTTTTTCCAAAAAGGAGCTTTTATCCCTGTTCCCGATACTAATTTCGACTTCTGGTCTTCAGATAGAAAGAAACTCCCCTTTGATAAACGTGTCTCACTCAATCCCTATTTCTTCCAGGATGCTATTTGTAAAAATCCTAGTGTCCTAGGTGATTATCAGGTACGTAATTTCAATGGTGGAACACTGGATCTTGTGGTAGATAGCTCTTTTGACTTAGCTTCAGAGCTTCAAGAAGCACTATCAAAAGTAACAGTGCCTTTCGAAGTGGAGAGACTAGAACCTCGTGATATTATCCTTAACGAAGAAGTGAATCATCTTGACCAAGAATTACTTGCTTCACTTGATATTCGATTGAACGAGTATGCTTGTGATAAAAATGGACGTGTCTATTATCGTGATAACACGTCTATCCGTCCTAGCTCACGGGCAGCTGAAATGATTTTTTATCAAGACGAACAAGGACAGTTCGTAAAATATGATGATAAATACAAAGAAGAAGCCATTTTAGACTTTGAAGCAGCAGTAGAAGCAGACCCTAATATTGTTACGAATACATGGGTAAGTCAAACACCTTCTAAAGCAGCTAAAAGTAAAGGGCTTTACAAAGGTATTTATTTCTATGAAACACCCCTTACGGATACAGAAAACAAGCGTATCCGTGGCATGGTTGCTATCAAAAATGCTTATCAAGCCATTATTGATATTCAAATGACGACAGACTATGATGAAGGTAAATTCAAACAACTGCTTGCAACACTTAATCAAGCCTACGATACTTTCAAGAAGAAGTATGGTTATATCAATCAAGCGGTGAATGCTCGCCTCTTTGACCGAGATGACCGTTATCCTCTTATCGCTAGTCTTGAATTAGAGGAGTTGGACGAGAATGACAGCTCAAAGGTAGTCTTTGTGAAGTCAGATGCTTTTAAAAAGCCAACTATTCGTCCTAAAAAACACCTCCATCAAGTGATGTCAGCAATAGAAGCCTTGAATGTGTCGCTTTCGGAAGGTCGTGGCGTTGATTTGAACCTCATGAGTTCTGTCTATCCAGATGTCTCAGAAGATATGATGATTTCAGAACTAGGTGAGACAGTGATGATTGATGTGGAACGCTATATTGATGATAAGACTATACACTATGTTACTAAGGATAAATTCCTTTCAGGTGATGTTCTTGCTAAACGTGATTGCATTAACTCTCTCATTGAAGACGGAGATACACAAGCGGATTGGGAACGTTATTTGGAACTGATTTTATCTGTTGTACCAGAACCAGTTGTCTTATCTGATATTGATTTCAGCATTGGTTCTAGCTGGATTCCTAGTAACGTCGTTTCTCAATGGGTGTTTAATGAATTGTTGGATGAAAAGGTTGGTCTCCATTCTGAAGAAGCTAAATCACTATTAGTGACATCCAGAATCGGACGAGGTTTCAACGAACGCTTGTTAAACTGCTATATGAGTCGTCAATCTAACCTTCGTTTAGGTCTACGTGATGAGTACAATAAAAGCTACTCACACGCAACAGATATTGTGGCTCACTTGCTCACAAGTAATCAACCAACAATCATGCGTAACTTCGGTACGACTGAAAACCCGATACGGAAGGTTGATGAAGTGGCTACAGCAAACCTACGTGAGTGTGAGCGTGTTCTACAAGAAAGTTTTAAGAACTTTATTCATGAAAACCCAACAGTCCAAGAAGTGATTGAGGATACCTACAATGAAGTCTTTAATCGCTATGTGACACGTCAATATGACGGAAGTCTCTTGGAATTTGATGGGTTGGCTAAAGGTGTAGAGCTTCGACCTCACCAAAAGAATGCCGTACAACGTATTCTTGAAGAGAGACGTGCACTGCTTGCTCACGAAGTGGGTACTGGTAAGACACTAACCATGATTTCAGCAGCTTTCAAGATGAAAGAGCTTGGGCTTATTCATAAACCATTGTTTGTGGTTCCGTCTAGTCTAACAGCACAATTTGGTCAAGAAATTATGCGTTTCTACCCTACCAAGAAAGTGTTTGTTACGACTGAGCAGGATTTTGAAAAGTCACGCCGTCGCTTGTTCGTTTCTCGTATTCTAACGAGCGACTATGATGGTATTGTGATTGGACATTCTCAATTTGAGAAAGTTCGTGTCTCACAAGAACGTGAACAAGCCTTTATTTCTGAAAAGATTGATGAACTTGATGAGATCATTAGTTACGCAAAAGCTAATGACGACAAAATTACTTTTAAGCAAGCACAATCGATGCGTAGAAGCCTTGAGGCAAACTTAGAAACGTTGCTTGAAAACAAGACTGGTATTGATGAGTTTATCAACTTTGAAAGTCTTGGTATTGATATGCTCTTTGTTGATGAAGCCCACGGGTACAAGAATGTCCGTCCTATGACACGCTTGGGGAACGTTGCTGGTATTACCAACCGTACCTCAAAAAAGAATATGGATATGGAAATGAAGGTGCGCGTGCTTCAAGAAGAGCATGATACACGTCACGTTGTCTTTGCGACTGGAACACCAGTTTCCAACTCTATTAGCGAAATGTATACGATGATGAATTATCTTCAACCAGATGTCATGGAACATTTCGGTGTAAGTTTCTTTGATGCTTGGGTTGGTGCGTTTGGGATTGTTGAGAATAGTCTTGAACTTAACCCTACTGGAGACAAGTATATTTCACGTAAACGCTTTGCTAAATTTATGAATCTCCCTGAGCTGATGGCGATTTACCGTCAGACTGCAGATATCCAAATGACTGAAGACCTTAATCTTCCAGTTCCTATGGTAGAAAAGGTAGCGGTTGAAAGTCAGTTGACTGAGAACCAAAAAGTCTATTTGGATGAGCTTGTAGAACGCTCAGACCGAGTTAAAAATGGGAATGTAGATCCTAGTGAAGATAACATGCTCAAAATTACTAGTGAAGCCAGAAAGTTGGCATTAGATATGCGTTTGCTTGATGCAGAGCTCTATGTAAGAGCTGATGCAGATAAACTCATGCAAGTGGTTGAGCGAGTGGATAAGATTTATCACATGGAGGCTAAGCATAAAGGGACACAAATGATTTTCTCTGACCTTGGAACTCCTAATGGCAAAGGTTTCTCTGTTTATCAAGAGTTGAAAGATTTGCTTGTTGAACGAGGAATTCCAGAAGAAGAGATTGCTTTTATTCACGATGCTGCTAACAAAAAGGCTAAGCTCCAACTTCAACGTCAAATGAATACTGGTGAGATTCGTATTCTCATGGCTTCAACGGAAAAAGGGGGAACCGGTCTTAACGTCCAACGTCGTATGAAAGCTGTTCATCATCTCGATGTGCCTTGGAAACCGTCTGATATTATCCAACGTAATGGACGCTTGGTTCGTCAAGGAAATATCTATCGTAAGGTAAATATTTTCCACTATATCACTAAAGGAAGTTTTGATAACTACCTTTGGCAGATTCAAGAAACAAAGCTCCGTTATATTACGCAAATCATGACCAGTCGTACACCGATGCGAGCTTCAGAGGATATTGACGAGCAAACACTCTCAGCTTCTGAATTTAAAGCCATTGCGACAGGCAATCCATATCTTAAACTTAAGATGGAACTTGATAACGAATTTGAGTTGTTGTCTAATCGTCGTAAGGCTTGGAAACGTGATATTGATTTGTCTCAAAAACGTATTAAGCAAGCCCTTAAAGATAAGGCAATTTACGAGAAGAAACTTTCTCTATTAGTCCAGGATAAAGAGCTTGCAGAAAAGACAAAACTTTGGAAAGAAGTGGTTAAAAAAGAAGATGGTAAGAAATATGAGGTTGAACATAACCCATTTGTTATGACATTTGAACCGGATGGTTATGAGGCAACTAAGAAAGATGTTGCAGGTAATCAACTGAACTATGCTATGCAGATGAATGTAGCCTCTGATCCTCTCCATATGAAAATGACAACCCTTGCTCATTATCGTGGTTTTGCCCTTCGTGCGTTGGAACAAAAATCACCTTGGCAACCAGAACGGATGCTTGACTTGCATATTATTGGTCAAAATAGCTATGCTGTTCGCCTAGATTTTGCGAGTGGCATTGGGACTATCCAACGTATCAACAATGTTATTGATGGTATGGATAAACAAGCCAAACTCTTACAGGAAAACATTGACCGTTGTTCAGATACTATTAAGCGAGGAGAAGCTGCAGATGTTTTTGCAGATCAAGCTCGTCTTGACTATGTATCAGCTAAACGTGCCATTGTTAATCCTCTTATCGAAGTCGAGGACGAGTCTAAGAAGCCTACTGTAGAGCAAATTGAAGAAGTTATCAATGCTTTCGAATCACAGTACAAGGCAGACCATCCAGAGATGGATGAGGACTCTGATGTAAAAGTTAGCTCAATCACTGAGGAATATAGTGCTAGCTATAATCCTGATGAAGAAAGCGAACTTGTTGAAGTTATCGATGAGTCAGTAGATGAAGCAGAGGCTGCCTTCGAGGAAGAAGTAGTAGTTGCTCAAGAAACCGTTGAAGAAACGACTCATGTTGTTGTTTCACAAGAAGTTCTTGATATGGCTGATGTCTTCCTAGAAAGTATTTCTGCACTCTTTGGAATGACTGAAGAACATAATGACAATGTTTCTACAGAGGTAGTTACTGAAACCTCTGTTAATGAGGTAGTAGAAGTAGAAGTCTACGAAGAAATTTCACTATTTGATTTCGTTTAATCATAAAAAAAGGATAATATCTTCTTGAGGAGATGTTATCCTTTTCTATTATTGATTGTCATAAATTGAAATGTTTCAGATATTTGGAATAGCCGTCTGTTCAATATTTGGTTAGAAATTTTCTTTATGTTCAAAAGGAGTCAGAATGACTCCTTTTGAATAAAGTTTATAAAAAAGGTAGTGATGAAAATATTATAATAATTACCTCAAAAAGAAGTATGTATAAGTTAAATTGTTTTTTCATACTCAAACCTCTCGGCAAGAAACAAGAATAAGAGCTAGAAAATTTAGACAGTAGACAAACACTATTTTGAGTGTTTCTCTTTGTTAAGTCACCTAGTCTGAATTTAAGGGATTAATTTTATAATAAGAAGGCATTGGATTGTAAAATAGCTACAAAAAATGAAATTTGAGAGACTGCTTTTTATAAAGCGATATTTTACATTTTAAAAATATTAATAAAAAAACAATATTTGCACTTTTTACTCACTAAAAATAAAGATGTATTGGTTACAATAAGAGCGTAGAAAATATTTACTACATACTAACAGAAGGGAGAATGAATGCCATGAAAAACTCAAAAGATATTTTGAACAATGCTATCGAAGAAGTTTCTGAAAAAGAACTCATGGAAGTAGCTGGTGGTAAAAGAGGTCCAGGTTGGATTGCAACTATTACTGATGACTGTCCGAACTCGATATTCGTTTGTTGTTAATTAAAACAATCTGGATAAGCAGACTAAAAAATCCTGTTTAGACGTTGTCTAGGCAGGATTTTTTAGCAATGGTAGGATAAATATGATAAAAAGAAATGAATTAAAGTTAGAATATCAGCAACATCAGTTTTACGAATACTTTAACTCAATTTTTAATTACGACATACTAGATGCTTCTATTAGTGAAAATATTTATTTATTGAGGAAAACGACAGATAAGTTATTTTATATTGAGTTTGAAAATCAATTATTTGAAACCGTAATGTTCCTTTCAATGAAAACACTAGTTTTAGATATAAATAATTTTTCCAAGGAAATTGGAAATAAGTCAGAGGCATATGAGCAATATATACAGCAAATAAAGGAAGAAAATGGAATAAATAATTTTTTTGATAGGTATCCGTATTTGTTAAAACAAATCAATAGAGAAGTCAGATTAATAGAAGAATCATATTCTTTACTATTTGATAGATTTTTAAAAGACTTGTCTGAGTTAAGGTCGTGTTTTAATATTACTGCACCCCTAAGTAATGTTGAGTTTTCACTTGGAGATAGTCATTCTCAAAAACAAACAGTTGTTAAGATTGAATTTAAAGGGAAATCCATTTACTACAAGCCTAAGAGTTATGATTCATACAACATTTTGTTAGAACTTATTAGTTTATTGAAATCTAATAATATACCCTCGTTCAGTCTTCCTGAAAGCTTAATTAAAGCGGATTATTGTTGGCAACTCGGTGTGGATTATATAAATTCTAATAATGATGAAGTAAAGAGAATATACCTTAAGTATGGTGTTTTAGCAGCATTTTCTGAAATTTTTTCCATTACGGACTTACATATGGAAAATGTGATTGTTTCAGGCGGAGATTTATATTTAATTGATGTTGAAACATTTTTTCAAAGAAAGTTGAATGTACAAACTAATAATTTTGAAGGGATTACTGTTGATACTTATCAGAGAATTTATGAGACATCACTTTCAAATGGTTTATTTCCTGTACAATTTGAGAAAAACAGCGCTCCTAACATTTCTGGAATAAGTGGAAAAGGTGGAAAAAGAAAAAAGGGGAAGTATGAACTGATAAATAAAAATCGTGGGGATATGAAGTTAGTGAAAACTGACTATTTTCAGGAAGATAGCTATAATATTCCAACATTAAATGAGAAAATGGTGGAACCTCTCGACTATGCTAATGAGGTAATTGCAGGATTTAGAGAATGCTATACATTTCTCATGACGCAACGTGCAAAGGTCAAAAAAATTTTATATGGTTTCCCGAAATTGAGAACTAGAGCCATATTCAGAAATACTTCCGACTATGGAAAATTTTTGCAAGCCTCTACGAATCCAAAATATCTTTTCTCAGAAAAAAAGAGGGAGAATCTATTTTCGATACTATATGAGTCAAAACATATTGAACAATTTATTGTTGATAGTGAAATTAAAGACTTGATGAATGGTGATATTCCTTACTTTTCAATGGATCCCAATGGAAATGTATATAATTCTTTAGGAACAGTAATTGGAAATCTAGGAGAGACAACCTCGTTATTTGATAATATAGCTACCCTGAATGATGAAAGAATGAAGTTCACTTGTGAATTGATTGGAATAGTCTTGAAAAAACCGATTAAGCATTGGGAGAGGAAAGAAGGGAAATCTTATTATTTTCCATTAATATCCTCAAAACAAAGTTTTAATGAGGAAATCTTAGACAGCGTTAGACAGATATTTATTGATGCAAATAAGAATAGTTTTTCTTCGGAGGAGGAGATGACATGGCTCAATATTGATATTACAGAGACTGAACAATGGGTAATATCTCCTCAGAACATTACCTTATATAATGGATTGATTGGGAATGCCTTAGGTTATTTATATGCTTATCAAATTCTTGGTGAAGAGCAATATCTAGTATCATTAAATAAGATATTGAAAACACTGGAAACCACGAAGAATCTTATAGAAACTAGTGATATGTCAGTTTTTTTAGGAAAAGGAGGTTTGATTTATCTATACTTTAGTTTGTGGAGAAGACTTAAATTACCTCAATACCAGAAATTATATTTAGATATAATCAAAGAATTTTCCAGCCAGTCACTGGAGGAGCAAAATATAGATTATATTTCTGGAGTGTCTGGTTTATTAGTTGTTCTATGCAACATATATAATGTAGAGCAAAATAAAACAGTATATCATTTAATTAATAGGATATCTGAATTTATTATTGATAATGTAAAAAAAGAAGATGGTAAGGTTTATTGGGTATCGGATTTTTCAGATTCAGAAATTCTAAATGGACTATCTCACGGACAATCTGGAATTGCATATGCATTACTTTTATCATGGAAAATCAATAAAAATTATAATTATTTTAAAATAGCGAAGTCAGCTATTGATTTTGAAAATACCCGTATTTCTGATGGAAATTGGATTGATTTTAGAAATAAAGGAAAACGTTCAGAGTTAGGAATGCCAGAACCTATTTATTGGTGTCATGGTGCAACAGGTATCGGATTAACGAGATATAGAGAATCAAAATGGTTAAACGATAAAAAGTTGAAAAATAATTATGAAATGGCTAAACAAACGGTATTAAATAATGGTTATTTGAATTCGGATTGCCTTTGTCACGGGAAAATGGGCAACATGGAATTATTTATGAATTTAGATGACTCCTTGAAGAATGAAGTAGATATAGAAGGTATCATGCTTAATATTGTTCGTAATTCTCAAAAATTTGGTTGGGAATCTGGCTTGCCACAACACACAAGGGTGTTTAATATGATGGTTGGTGAAATAGGGATAGCATATCAGTTGCTTAGATATATATCCAATTATGAAGTACCATCATTATTGTTATTAGATGTTCCAAAAGGGAGTGTTGAAAGTGAGAAAAATTACACCGATTGAACAAACAACTCCAACTGAATGTGGATTATGTTGTTTATATATGATGTTGGATTATTTTGATATTTCAGAAACATATTTTAAATTGAAACAACAAGTCAATTTAGGGAGAAATGGACTGAGTATAAAGAATATATCAGATATTGCATCTATCTACGGAGTTACATGTAAGACTTATCGTTTTTCCAAATATCCCGAAAACTTACCTGTCATGGTATTTGTTTCAGATTCACATTTTGTAATTTTAGAGGATATCCGTAATGATGTCTTTACTATTGTTGACCCTGCTGTTGGGAAATATGTCTTAGCAAAGAATGAATTTTTTGAATTGTCTCCTAAATTTTATACCGAATTTTTTTATGATAAGGTGACTAATTCTTCAAAAAAAATAGTCAAACGAGGGTTGGTTGGCAGAAACGTAAAGGAAATGATATTTGTAAATAGGAAGGATATTTTTTTAACCATTCTATATACTCTGATTTTTCAGATTATCACAGTGTCAATTCCATTTTTTATAAGGGGAATTATTGATGGAAATTGGGTTTTCCTTAAAAAGTTTGGCTATTTAGAAAGTGCCGTCCTACTTTCTATAATAATTTTTTTTCAGGGAGGATTTTATTTTCTAAAGAATATCTCTTTAGTGAAATTGCAAAATAAATTTCACAGCACTATTTCAGAAAAGTTTGTGACTAAGTTATTGAAACTTCCCATAGAATATATTGGAAAAATAGATAAAACAGACATCATTCATAGATATAATGGTTTGATGATTGTGAGGGAGTTACTATCAGAAAGAATTATTTCTATCTGGTTGGATATTATCTTAATGTTTGCGAGTATTAGTTATATCACATATGTTTCCACACCTTTGGGAATTATATTAGGTATAGTTTTTATTGTAGAAATGATGATTTTTTTCCTGTCACTAAGCATTAAACAAGAAAAGTTAGGTAAAGAAGTTTTAAGACAAAAGAACTCTTTACAAACATTCTTTTCACTGATGGACGGGCTATTTCTTTTTAAAGCTAAAAATTCTGAAAAAGAACTTTTGTCAAAATGGGATAAAAGTTTTAAGGACTATATCAATTCAACATATGATAGAAATAGATATTTCAATCTTTTAGGAGCAGTAAATTATGTGATAACTTTTTCCATACCTATTTTGTTAATTCTGTTGTTTCTATATTATTCACCAAATAGTGGCAGTGGTGAGCTTATTCTTCTTTATATGATGGTTTTAAATTTTATTAATCCCATTAATAATATTTTGAATTCGATTGATGAGATTCTATATGGTGTTAAGCATTACGAAAGGGTATTAGAGATATCAACTCTTGATAATGAGACGAATGGTACTTATAAGTTATCAGAGGATACAGATATAGAGATAAATTTAAAAAATATAAACTATCAATATGAGTTAAATGGGGCAAAGGTGTTAAATGGAATAAACCTAAAAGTCCATTCAGGAGAATTTGTTGCAATTATAGGGAAAAGTGGAAGTGGAAAGACAACTCTAGCTAAGATGTTGTTAGGCTATGTAAGCCCTAGTAGTGGAGACATCACATACAACAATATATCCTACTCTAAAATTGATAAAAAAGATTTTAGGAATATATCGGCTTTTGTATCTCAAGATTCTCCCATGTTTGATGGGGATGTGATGTATAATATTTCGCTAGGGAGAGAATCTGTTTCAGGAGAACAGGTTATTAAAACTTGTAAAAGAGTATCAATATATGATGATATCAGGAGTATGCCAATGAAGTTTCATACTCTACTTTTTCGAGATAATCCGTCAATATCTGGGGGGCAAAAACAACGGATTTCTTTAGCAAGAGAACTTGTAACCACCCCTAGAATCTTAGTTCTTGACGAACCTACATCAGCTTTAGATGTAAAAACTGAAAGAATAATCCAAAAAAATGTTGAGGCTTTACATTGTACGAGGGTTTTGGTTACTCACAGACTTAATACAGTTGAAAAAGCTGATAAGATTTTAATAATGGATAATGGCAAAATTATTGACTATGGAAACCATTATTATTTGTACAAAAATAATAAGTATTATTGTGACTTATATGACTCGTATATGAATAAATATCAGGAGGAAGAGGTAAAATGAAACAATTAGTATTAAAAGATGTTTGCAAAAAATATCCCAATCAACTGAATTATGCTCTAGACCATATCAATTTGATTGTGGAAAAAGGAGAATTTGTAGCTGTCATGGGGCGTAGCGGTAGTGGAAAAACGACGCTTTTAAATGTTACTTCAATTATTGATAAAATTGATAGTGGGAATATTTATTGTGCGGATAAAGAGATTAGCACATTCTCTGATAAGGAGGCAACTAATTTTAGAAAAAATGATATTGGTTTTGTTTTTCAAGATTATATGCTGTTAGACAGTCTAACCATTAGGGAGAATATTTCTGTTGCTTTGTCTCTAAAAAATGTTGATTCTTCAAAGATTGATGATTTGATAAATAGCTATGCAAAAAGATTTAATTTATATGAGCAGTTGAAAAAATACCCTTATCAACTTTCTGGAGGTCAAAGACAGAGGGTCAGTATTATCAGAGCAATCATTAAAGACCCAGAAATTATTTTTGCTGACGAACCAACAGGAGCACTTGACTTGAAATCTTCTGAGGAAACAATGATGATTTTGAGTGAAATCAATAAAACGGAAAAGGTAACTATTCTAATGGTTACTCATGATGTTTTATCAGCTTCTTATGCCGACAGAGTTATACTCCTCAAAGATGGGAAACTTCACATGGAGATTGATAAAAAAGATTGTGGAGAGTCGTTTTACGATGTAATTAGTCAAGCTTTATCCGATAGAGGAGAGTAATATGATTTGGTCAATTACAAAATCTAACATTAAAAAGAATTTTCCGTTATATCGTATCTATTTTCTAGCTACGATCGGTTTATTAAGTATTTTTATAGCTTTTTTAAATTTTATTTCAGATAAAATCATCGCAGAAAAAATTGAGGATAGTGGTCAAGCTCTAGTTATCGCTAATGGTTCATTGTTATTTTTGATTGTATTTTTGGTGGTATTCTTAATCTACTTCAATAATTTCTTTGTAAAAAAACGCAGTCAAGACCTTGGAGTCTTAGCAATACTAGGGTTTTCAAAAAGAGAATTAACAAAATTACTAACTTTAGAAAATCTTGTTATTCTAGTTCTGAGTTACTTGGTAAGTTTATTGCTAGGACCTACTTTATATTTTTTAGCTGTACTGGTAATTACTCATCTATTGGATTTTACAATGGAAGTTCAGTGGTTTATTACAGTTAAAGAGATTATAGAGTCTTTAGGAATATTAGTCGTAGTTTTTCTGATTAATTTCATCACAAATGGAGTTATTATTGCTAAACAGTCATTGATTGAATTTGTTAATTTCTCAAAAAAGGCTGAGAAAAAAATCAGGATAAGAAAAGTCAGAGCTATTATTGCTATTACCGCATTATTATTGTCATATGTTTTATGTTTGACGACAGTGTTTTCATCCACACGAAAGATGCTATTAAGCGTAGGGATGGTACCAATTTCTCTTTTGATAATTATCTTAGTTATTTTAGGCTCAATTTTTACAATCAGATATGGATTGACTTTTGTAATTTCTTTCTTAAAAGAAAAGAAAAAAAGGTTATATCGTCCTCTCTCTAATATTATCTATCCTAAATTTAACTATCGTATTGCGACAAAAAATAAATTATTAACAGTCTTGGGGGGGCTTTTAACACTAACCGTTTCAGTTACTGGAATTATGGTAATGCTTTATGCTTATTCTCTTAATGGAATAGAAAGATTGACTCCATCTGCGATAGAATATAATGTTGAATCAGAAAATGGTCAAGTCAATGTTACAAATATTTTAGAGAATGGGCAAGTGAGTTTAGTTGATATTAACCTATTGAGATTGAACACTAACCCAGAAGTGACTATCACAGAATCTGGGCAAACAATTCCTTATTTTGATATAATTAATTACAGTGATTATAAAGAGTTAATGAAAGCTCAAGGAAGAAAAAATTCTATTGAAGGTAGTGAGTCACTACCATTGTTAATAAATTATTTTCCAACAGAAATTAGCCTAGGGAAAACCTTTAATTTGGAAAATGCATACGATGTTACTGTAAAACAAGTATCAACGAATAATGTTTTTAGTTTTTCTACAAGTGTCACGACTCTGGTGGTTTCTGATAAATTATATGCTGAGCTTAGTTCTCGTTTTCCAGAGAAAAAAATGACAATTAGGACTTTTAATGGAGATTCAATTAGGTCAAGCGAAACATTTTACAATCAGTTTAGTACGGTTCCTGATGTTATCAGTAGTTATAGTAGGGAACACACAGTAAAGACTGCTAATATTGCGACTTATATCTTTATAACCTTCCTATCCATACTCTTTATTATTTGTACAGGTAGTATTCTATACTTTACAAGCCTCATAGAAATCATGGAAAATAAAGAAGAATATAGCTATCTGAGTAAGTTAGGTTATAGTAAAAAAATGATTAATCGGATTGTCGGATATGAAATAGGTATACTTTTCCTTATTCCTGTATTAATTGGGATAATAAATGGTAGTATGTTGCTTATTTTCTATAAATATTTATTTATGGATACATTGGTTGCAGGCAATGTTATAATGCTATCTTTGTTGCTTTTTCTGTTTTTCTTTTTGATAATATATGGCACATTTTATTTATTGACATTGCGGTCAGTGAAATCAATAATAAACAATTAATTCTAAAAACTTTTTAACTTTAACGATTTAGTAAATAATATGATGAGAATAGAAAAAATAGCAAAGAGTAAATTTTTGGGGATCACAATAATCTTGTTACAACAATTAATAGCCTTTTTGATTTTGGTCTATAATCGAGAAAACTTGTCTCTTCTTTTCTCTGAAAAAGTAGCTCTTGTAATGACTCTTATTGATACAGGTTTTATTTGGCTGGCAGCAATATTACGCCAAAAACAAGATGGGATTTTTAAAAAAATTATTTCTATCGTTTTCTTAACAATTTGGCAATACTTGGTATCTGTGCTATCAAGGGAAACTCCTCTCTTTTTTAGTAGTGGTCTGCAAATTATATTGCTCTATTGTTATACCGTTGAGATTACTGATTTAATATTATATGGGCAGAAACAGTTTAAAGATAAGCTAGACAAGGGCTTATTAATGTTCATTTTTGTTTCTATAATTAGCCTTTTAGTTAATAGAACTTTATTTAATTTCTTATTCTTAGTTGTTTTTACTATTTTACACCTTTATCCATTATTGGTTATAGTGCTATATTATAGGTATTTTAGGCAACAAATATCAGTTGTAAGACGTTCATTGATATTATTTTCTTTGCTTTTGCTAGCAATACTTGGTAGTGAATTTTATGGAGAGATGCTAGATGTTAATCAAGCCTTTAATAATTTGGGGTGGTATCTGTTTCCCCTTATAATGAGTACAATATACTATTTTAAGGTCATACATGATAAATTTAGTCTAGTTACTCGAAGATGGTTAGGTGATTACAAAACTCGTATAGAACTTTTATTTCTACTTCTTATCATTTGTTGGGTAATACTTATAAAGGTACTAGTTAAAGATTTTTTACTATTTTTTATAGTTGTTGATGCAAGCACGTTTTTTTGTCTAGTGGTAATTTCTTGTATCTTTTGTTATTTAGAAAACTTTAAGCAAAATTTTGACTATGAAAATAGAAGACTGAACTATTTTATGAAATCGGAGGAAAACATGAGAGTGGAGTTCTCAAATTATTTGCATGATGATGTCTTGCAAAATGTCATAGCGATAAAAAACTTACTCTCTTTAGAAAATAGTGATATAACACATGGTTTTATTGTTAATGGGTTGAATGATCTAGTTTCTGGTATCAGGGATGAAATTGATACTTATCACCCAATAGTTCCTTCTAATCGAACAATGAAAGAAAACATACAGTCTCTTTTTGATGATATTGTTAAAAGGAGGAAAAGTAATAAGTTGTTGTATTTCAACTGTTCGAGTAGTACAATAATCCCACCTCCATATGGAGATATTGTTTACAGGTTTATAAAAGAATTAATTAATAATGCTATAAAATATGGAGTCAGTAAAGATATTCATTTATCTTTAAAGGTTCAATCTGATATTATTATCATAGAGGAGAGCAATCAGGTGGTGGGAAAAGTTCAATCTATAAATTATGGCAGAGGTTTGAAATCATTTCAAGAAACACTAGTAGCTTTTGATGGAGATATGGAGCTACAAATAGATAATAAACAATACAATATCAGAATATTACTTCCCATAGATTGGAAATTATGCTATGAAGATTTTATTAATTGATGACCATAAACTATTTGCAAAGAGTATCCAACTGTTATGCCAACAGTATGATGAGGTAGATGTTATAGATACAATTACTTCTAATTTTAACGATGTGACGATTGATTTATCTAAATACGATATTATTTTACTTGATATTAATTTAACAAATATTTCTAAAGAGAATGGATTGGAGATAGCGGAGGAACTCATACAGTCTACTCCTAACTTGAAAGTTGTTATGCTGACAGGATATGTTAAGTCAATCTATGAAGAGAGAGCAAAAACAATAGGGGCATACGGTTTTGTAGATAAAAATATAGACCCTAAGCAACTCATTTCTATCTTAAAAAAAGTGGATTCTGGGAAAAAGTATTTTGAACAAATTGAATCTCAGGATTATGTTGAAGCTTTAACTGACCGAGAAATAGTAATCTTAAATTTGAGTAAGAAAGGTCTCTCTGTTAAAGATATAGAGGAAACGTTACAAATTAGTAGGAGAACAGTATTTAATCATTTGAACCATATCTATTCAAAACTTCTAGTAAATAATAAGCAAGAGGCTATCTACAAAGCTGAGCAATTAGGGTATTTTATGGACTTTTGAGTTGTAGGCAAACAACTTAATTAAGATTTATCTTTGTATTTGTTAGGGATTATGTGAAATAGAACATACTAAGATTAGTAGTGAAGAAATCTACGACGGGAGAGAGTACTCACTACTTTTTCTTTATGTTAAAGTAGTGGTGTCTTGTAAAG
>OGJO01000496.1_pt1 | contig 23260 bp, 13 predicted proteins | sample 1572121 | NCBI WGS metagenome assembly OGJO01 (sample SAMEA2582081, study PRJEB24529) | metagenome | biome: Human gut stool | place: China | collected 2011
GAGGTTGATTTTCTGAAAAAAGAACTGTCTGCCAAAGAATTCAAGAAAGCAAAGAAACGTGTCCTTATTCATCATATTCCGCTTTACGGTAATTATGAAAAGAATCTCTGTGCGAATCTTTGGACTAAATTATTGGAAAAAGCACCTTTCAATATCAGCCTGAACGCACATACTCATAAATACGCTTACCATCCGAAAGGGGAACTGGGTAATAATTATCCGGTTATTATTGGTGGAGGATATAAGATGGACAGTGCTACGGTGATGATTCTGGAAAAGAAGAACGATGAATTGAGGATTAAGGTGCTGAATGTAAGAGGAGAGGTTTTACTGGATATAACTGTTTAAAGTCTCTAATAACTTTATAAAAAATGGAGGTGCGCCAGACTTTTAGACACACCTCCATGAATTAGTTATTTCATAAAGTGCTATTCGGAGAAATATGTATAATAGAAATTCTCTATATATCCGTCATAGTTTTTGCTTTCCTCTTTGATACAACTGTTCTCGTCATATTCAAATGTGTAAGTAGCTGTACTGGATGAATGTTGCCAACCACTGCTCGTATGGCAATTAGCCGAAGCTTTTCCAAAGAGACCAGTTTCAACCAGCCAACGACTAGCTCCACTGCTTTCCGCATAAATGCAATGTGCTCCGCTTACATTAGGTACGGCAGAATAGGTCTGAACTTTAAACTGCTCTATTCCATCTGAAAATCTGGTCCATTGCATAATATTTCCATTTTCTATGGTGATGTTAGATGCAATATTGCCATTCTTTTCAACTTTGGTCATGTAGCCATTCTCATCATAAGTATATTCGTAAGTGTTGGAACCATCTACAAAAGTTGCAACATAACCTTGGTCATTTAAAGTCATGTTATATGCGTTCTTACCTGTCACTGTGATATTATTTCCGTCATAAGCAAAGAGCCATTCTCTATCCAATTCTCCTTCATATAACCTGTATACACGTTTTACAGTACCATTATCGTTATATTCGTAATACCATTTATCCCAGTCATCTGCAAAAGTAGCTATCCGATAAACTGTTACTTCAGAGGTTGTTGTAAAAGTGATTTCTGCATAGTCTGAATCTTCAAAATAGATTGATCCGGTTTTTTGAGCTTTTACTTTGAATGTGTAACTTTTCTCCGGCTCTAAACCTGTCAGTTGAACTGTATTTTGGTCAGTACTTTGTTCACTACCGTTGTTCAAACTATAAATATAAGCTGTTGCGTTTCCTATGGCTTTCCATGTAATAACAGCAGAACTCTCTTTTACATCAGGAACAGTAACTTCCGGTTTATCCAGAATGTTTGTACTGGGATGATTGTCATCATCACTGCAAGCAGTCGCACCTAGCACTACTGCCAGCATGGCTAATAAGTAAAAATACTTTTTCATGTTGTTCTATTTAAGGTTAATAATTAGTTTCCGGCAACTACTATCATTCCCAAACCAACCAGGAAGAAGATAAACATCAAGGCCAGTAGTTGATTAACAGATTTCGTTGAACCTTTAAATTCTTTCCAGATAAATACTCCCCAAATAGCGGCAATAAGTGGTGCGCCTTGTCCTAGTGCATAAGATACCGCCGGACCAGCTTCTCCTGATGCGATATAGCTGAATGCGGAACCAAGTCCCCATATCGCTCCACCAAGCATTCCGCATATATGAGTTTTCGTGTTTCCTTTAAAGTATTCGGAGTAGCTGACTTTTTCTCCGACAAAAGGATATTTCATTACTAATGTGTTGAAAACAAAATTGCTTAGTAATACGCCTATTGAAAAAACAAAGATGGCAGAATAAGGAGTCATCATTCCTATAGCAGGAAAATTGAAGTTTTCTACGTCCATACCTTTCACTACGAACCTGTAGAACAAAGACATCAGTACACCGGCAATTAATGCAATGATAATTCCCTTTTTGTTGTTTTTCCTGCTTTCTTCTCCCTTTTGCATTTTTCCGGAAGCCACTCCATTGCAAATGATAGCAATAACAATGAGAGCTACACCGCCAAATAAAAGCAAAGGATTGCCAGTCGGAATTCCCAGATAATTGACGATTACCCCTAATACCAATGCAATGCCAACTCCTAAAGGAAAAGCTACAGACATACCGGCCAAGGAAATAGACGCTGAAAGAAGAATGTTTGAAGCATTAAATATTACGCCCCCCAAGATAACCCAGCCGATACTGTCTCCTGATGCTTGTCCCAGATCTTCCAGGAATGAACGTCCGGTATCTCCATGGCTACCCATTGTGAAGCCTAGTAAGATGGTGAACAATACCATTCCAATCACATAATCCCAATAAAAAAGTTCATAACGCCAATTTTTGGAAACTAGTTTTTGGGTATTACCCCAAGAACCCCAACAAATCATGGTTACGATGCAGAATATAACTGCCAATAAATAACTGTTTACTGTGAACATACTATTAGTATTTAATTGTTAAACATGAATTCTGTTATTTAAATATAGTATCCAATCTTCCCAATAAGTGAAAACATTGGCTTCCTTACATTTTCTTGACCGGAACTCATGTTCCAGGTCCGATTCTTTCAAAAGGATATGTATATTACTACTAAAACCATATTCTTTTGATTCGGGTAGTATCTCTATCCAGCATCTGGGATATCTTTTGTGAGAGTTGACTGCTTTTATAAGATTTTGAGCATCATTCTCGTTGCCGATGGCATTAACACAGACTATGCCGGTAAACAAATTTTCTCTCTGAATAGCTTCTATACCTTCTTTGATATTATCTCCCAAAGTGATTAAAGCCCGCATACGTTGGGAACCTCTGATGCCGGAGAGTTGCTTTTCTATATCAGAAATTGTTTCTGACAGGTCTGTGTTAGCTTTTACGAAACAAAGAACAGCAGGCCATGTTTTATTCTCATCTACCATTTGATGAAACTGACTGACGAGAACCTTTTGCTGTTGTTCGTTGATTTCTCCCTGTACATAGATAATAGGATATTTTCTTGTGCTTCCTTGAGCCTGTTCCGGATAATAGACCGTTGCATTGGCTGTTTGGATAAACGGAGTCTCATTCGGAAGACTACTCTCACTATTTCCTGACTGCTTCCCATTGAAATATTCGTTTATGAATCTGAATGCTTTGGGCAGTGCAGTATTCCAGCAGGCGAAATCATGTCCTCCTGAACGTACTTCCCATTCATGAGGTATTTGTCTTTCCAGTAATAATCGGTGCAGTTCTTCATTACTTTCGCAAAGAGTACCTTCTTTATCTCCAATATCCAGCATGATGCCAAATCCTTTTAAATCGGAATTGCGGAGGGTGGAAAGAATGTGGTAGGGTGAATGTTGTTTATAGTAACTGGTTAGGCGCTGCTTACCATTCTTTCCCACTCCTCCGAAAATCCGTCCCCATTGATTGTCCCATCCTTTTTGTGGCCTTTCTTCCATGTATTGTATTTCTGTACGGATGGATGGCGATAACGCAACAACAGAGCCGAATAAGTGGCGGTTGCGCAGACTAACGGATAATGCTCCGAATCCTCCCATAGAGAAACCAATGATCGAACGTCCATTAATATCCTTGCGAGTGCGATAGTTGTTATCTATATATGGAACCAGTTCTTTGATAAAGAAAGTTTCATAAAGGGAGCTGCCATCATAAGTGTCACTGTAATAAGACAGGTAACCGTCAGGAATAACCATAATGAAAGGTTGAATCTTTCCTTCTTTTATCATTTTGTCCATTACACGGGCAACGTTGCCGTATTCGAGCCAACTGGTATAATCACCTCCTATTCCATGAAACATGTATAAGACTGGATATTCTGTATCTGAATGTTCATAACCTTCCGGTAAGATAATGGCGTAGGAGACTTCTTGCTTTAGGGACGGACTGTAAATACTCATCCCTTCTTTTTCTATGGGAAGTGCCCAAGCTCCGTCTATACCTGATAGAAATAGGATAATATATAACAGTATCTTCTTCATATTATTTCTTTATTAACTGTTCACCAATATAATAACTCATTGAATAAATACCTGTTTGGGCGGACTGTTCACTATCCAGTCCGTTTCTGACACGATATTGCACCGGAGCTTCTGCACCTCGCAATCCATTGAACAGAGTAAAGATGCTATTGTAGTTGCTGCCTTCGTCTGTTATGTCCAAATAATAGATTTTGGCACGATTCTCGGCAGAAAGGTTGATAATATCCGCGTCTTCTGCAAAGAAAAAGTTGATAGCAGGGGCATTGCCTGTTGACTGATTGTATAAGTAATCAGCTTCTGAACCGTATGTTAATCCTAATCTGAAATCTGCATTGCTTTCCGTATGAACCGTCTTTTCCACTGCATCGGTAATAGCTGAAAAAATTGTTTCATTTTGAATCATTTCTTTCACATTAAAACCTGCGATTATCATACGTTTGATTTGCATAAGAGAATCTAATGCCACTGCTACCTTCTTTGTTGTAAGATCAACATTACCTTCTCCTTTGCTGTAATAAAGAACTTTGTAAGTTAGTTCGGAATTGTAGTCATCCGGTAACCATAGTTCGATATTGGAATTACCTACTTTTATGTTTTTATTAGTAGCATGTAATTCCTCTGTGAATTTTTTCAGAGTTTCCTGCGGATAGTTTTCTCCTTTGAATGAACGTTCGATAAAAGGCAGTGCCTCTTTCATGGATTCACGCCAATAACTGTCAGTGTGGGCACCGTTTCGTACACGATATTCGTGCTTGATATTTTTGTCCCGTAATAGAGAATGTAATTCACCGTTTCCTGCATATAGTCTTTCTTCATCATCACCGCAGTCTATGTAATACCGTACTGTTTGAAATGTGGAACTTGGTTTATCCTTGAAAAAGTGTAGCGGACATTGGCTTTTATAATAGCTTGTCAGCCTGCCTGTTCCTGTCTGGCCGTTTCCTCCGAAGTTGTTTCCCCATTGAAGATTCCAACCGTCTTGTGACAAAGAGATGTATTGTTCATCTGTATTTAGAGAGGGACTTAATCCTATTGATACCGAGAATGTTTCAGGATGTTGCGATGCTATACTTAATGCCCCGAAACCTCCCATAGAGAATCCGGCAACAGCTCTTTCCGTCTTACTGGCTGTTGTTCGGAACCGCTTATCAATCAGGGGTACGAGTTCATTAATGAACATATCCATATAGTTGAACTTTCCGTCATAGCGGTTGCAAAAATAAGTGTTGAAACCTTCCGGCATGATGTAGATCAATGGGCGAATACTACCATTGCTGGTTTGCGCATCAGCTATGCTTTGAATATTCAGACCTGAAGGTCCCCATGAACTTTGGTTCCCTCCCCAACCATGTAGAAGGAAAACTACTCCATATTTACCCGTACTTTCCGATAGATACTCTTGAGGCAGTAATACGGAATATTTGATTTCTTGTCCTAATATTTTGCTGTAAAAACTTTGATCGGGATTATAGCGTTTGGTAAACAGTTCCGGTGTATCGGTCTGTTTGCCTTCGGACGGACTGTTATCATCAGACGAACATGATGACAATCCGTAGGAAAATAATAATAAGGCTAATAATAGGAGTAGTTTTCTATTCATGGCTTCTCTCTTTTATTTATAAGGATTGATTGGCTCTGCCGGTGTGGATGAATAAACCACCATGTCTTTACATTGAACGGCATATTTTTCATTCGGATTAATCCATTTAATAACCAGTTTGTGAGGCCCTTCCTCTAAATCATAATTATAGAAAATGTCATACTTTCTTTTTATGTAGTCATAAGGCATTTCTATGGTTTCTACTTTCTTGCCGTCAATGTAGGCCTCCAGGATGGCGATGTAATTGTCATTACTATCTTTAACATCTTGTCTGATCATCCCCATTAAAACAACTCCCTTGCCATTGAACTCAAATGTTTTTTCTGTACCGAGATCATATTTGATAACTCTTCTTTCAGAAGGATATAAGCCTTCAAAAGAAACTTCCCATGCTACGGTTTTTGGCTTCTGAATCGTGGTATAGTATTTATCTCCTTTTATTTTTCCTCCGTTTGCTTTTAATACATCACTCAATAGTTTGAGATTAATGTCGTATACAGAACTTAAAGAGATATCTGTGTAAGGGAACTTAATATTTTCACATCTTTCGAGTGCCGGTTTCCAGTATTCGGGGATAGCCTTGTAGCCTTGTATGACTCCAAGAATTCCTGCGGCAGTTGCCGGGTTACAGTCGGAATCTTGTCCGCAACGAGTGGCTATATCCATTGTTTTGAAAAAGTCGCCGTTACCATATAAAAGTCCCATCACACAGTAAGCCGCATTGATAGTGGCGTCAATGTTAAATGCATTGAATACCCCTTCCGGGCAGCCAATCTCAAAAGCATGGCGGTTTTCTATTTCCAGCCAGCATTTACGCCAGTCATCGGGATATTGTTTCCAATATTTAATAACGTCTATGATGCAACGGTGAAATTTACTTTGTTCGGGTATTGTTTTAAGAGCTTCCGTGACAATTGTATAAATGTCGTTATTTACGTAAGCCAATGCATACATTGCTCCCATGTATACACCTCCATACCATCCGTCGCCGTAGTTCATGATATGCCCTATCTTGTCCGAAAAATTGGAGGCGGTATTTACCATCCCCGGACATATCATTCCAATGAAGTCTGCTTCAATCTGGAAATCAATATCGTCAGCGTGCGGATTATTTTTCCAATGTCCCGATGCCGGTGGCATAATACCGTGTAATATGTTATATCTGGCTGCCTGGTTGGCATGCCATAATTTGTAATCTGCATTTGCAAAGGCTTTGGCAAATGATTCGGCAGGGGCATTTATCCCTTCTTTTTGCATTACTTCCAGAAAGGTAAGATCCATATATACATCATCATACAATCCCGGATCTTCTGCAAAGATGTCCTTGCAATAGTCATCATACCAGATTATTGGAGTTTTCTCATGAATGATCGCTCCTCTGTATTTAAATTCTGTAGGACCGCCATAGGTGCATCCTATGGTTTGTCCGGCCCAGCCTCCTTTAATTTTGTCGAGCAGTACCTCTTTACTTATTTCAACTGTTTTTCCATATTCTATTTGTGCCATTCCCGATATGGAAAAGGTAAATAGTAGAATGATGTTAATCAGGACTTTTTTCATCTTAACTTATTTATTAAAGTAAAATCTATCATGTTCTTTTTTCTCTGAATAATACATTATGTCGTTGATACGAATAATGTAGTCTTTTTTGCGGTTCAGCCATTTCATTTTAACGTGGTGTCTTCCTTCCTTCATGAGGTATTTCCAGGCTGGTTCTACTTTGCGGTCTGTGTTTCTCATGGGTAAAGCTGCTACATGGTCCAGTTCTCCGTCAATCCATATTTCCACTTTAGCAACGTAAGGGTCATTGGGCTCTGCCAATCCGAACACCTCGGAACCGATGTGGCGTGTAGATACACGATTGATATAATCGGGAGTAATACTTCTTGTGCAGCAAATGTTGCCCCAGATAACAAATCCGTTACCATTGAAATCAAATTCAAATGTATCTGTCAGGAAGCAGTCTTTGCGTTCTCTATAAAGTGGATAGGTGTTTTCGAAATTTTGTTCTAAAGGAAGTACATCCGCCTTTTTGATTGGAATTTCTATCTCCCCACCAGATACTTTTCCACCTGTTTTGACTATGAGTTGTTTAGCTTGATCGAAACTCATTTGGTATGCTTTTGCCAACGACATATTCGTTCCTTCAAATGTAAAGTCTTCTACTTCTTTCAAAGGGTTTAACCAGAATGAAGGGATTTTATCATACCCATACATGACGCCGAGTACACCGCCGACTGTAGACGGATTACAGTCAGAATCTTGTCCGCAGCGTGTTGCAATATCGACAGAGTTGGTGAAGTCTCCTTTACCGTAGAGCATAGCTAATGCTACGAAAGCGGAATTGAGCTTGGCGTCAATATTAAAGTTTAGAAATACGCCTTTGGGACATCCTACATCACAGTTCCATTTTTCTTGCAGGAAGTACCAGCAATCTTTCCAGTTGTCCGGGTGCAAAGAATGGAAATTGATTACATCCTGAATACATTGATGGAATGTACTCTCTTCAGGTATAACGGAGATTGCGGTTTTTAGAATCGCTTCAGGACTTTTTTCATAGAAAGCGGAGCTATAAAGAGCTGCTACGAAAGCACCGCCATAAAAACCGTCACCACTGTTCATAATGTGGCCTACTCTGGAGGCGATATCCAATGCTTCCGGCAGCATTGCCGGAGCCATCAGACCAATGAAGTCTGCTTCGATCTGGAAATCCAGATCGTCTGCATGTGGGTTATTCAACCAATGACCGGAAGCCGGTGGCATGATACCTTGGCGGATATTATATCTGCCTGCTTGGTTAGCATGGGCCAAATGATAATCAGCGAATGCAAATCTTTTGGCAAGTTCTTCTTGTGAACAATCCAGGCCAAGTTCGTCAAATGCCTCAACAAACGTGCAATCGTTATAAATATCATCGAACAATCCGGGCTTCTTTTCCCACCAATATTTTACGTAACCTTCCGCCCAGGGGATCGGCTGGTAATCTTGAATATAAGTTCCCGTGAACTTAAACTCTGTAGGTGCTCCGAAAACAACACCAATGGTTTGTCCGGCCCATCCTCCTTTAATCTTATCTAAAAGTTCTTTATCAGATAACTTTAAAGTTTTTACAGGTTGGGCTTGTACGTTGAGAGCAAAAAGCCCTATAATACATATCGTAATTATTTTCCTCATTTTTCTCCTCCTTTATTTCTCATAAACTCCCAACTCGGTGATAGAGATGAATGATGATACATTCTTTGTGTATTTATGCCAGTGTTCCTGCACTTTTGCATCCATTAGTACGCGTATTCCCTTGGTTTTTACTGCCGGGAATTCCAAAACATATTGTGCAAACGGAGGTTGGAAAAATACAATATCAGTTTCGGGAAGTGCCGGAGTTGATTTGAATTTACCTACGTCATACCAATGTCCGTCATTTCCAAGATATTGAATGTTTAGAGAAGTAAACCATCCTCCGAACTCTTCCAGACAGCCCATATCTAAAACAAGCATATTGATGTTATGCTCTTCTTTCCAACCGTATCCGAAATAGTCTATTTTAGGCAGATTACTTTTGGCCGCTAATGAATAAAATACAGATCCTACGCCATCTTTGACTCCGTCATTAATTACTTCTACATTTGTTGCGTACATCGGTTTTCCAAAGGTAATCCAGCAAGAATCGAGTACTTCTTCGTTCAGTTTACGGATATTGGCGTAAATAGTGTCAGCCTTGGGGGCTATATTCTTGGTTTTAACCAATAACTCAAAGTCTTTAGTAATTGAGTTTTGGTTATTTGCGCTTAATTGAAGGGTAATTGGATATTTGCCGGCTTCTGTAGGAGTTCCTGCCAGTTTACCGTTTTGGAATGTAACTCCTGCCGGAAGTTTACCTTTTACCAGTTCCCATTTGAAATTAGCATTTGTTCTGCAGGCAAATGAGTAATCGGTAGGCTGTCCGATTTCCAAGTCCGGATTCGGACCGATACAGAATTCCATCGGGGGAATGAATTGTGCTTTAGGGTTAACATATACCATATCACCTTTCACTTTTCCTCCTTTAGAGCAAACCAGTTCGATTGCTTTGTTGTAAGTACGTTCAATCATGTCTTCAATGGAAGCATCGGGCATATCAAACCTGGTGATATTGATATACCGGTCGTTGAAGGGTTTTTCCCATCCTTCGATAGGTTTGGTCAAACTTTCGGGAAGAGACTTTGCACCATACATTACTCCTAGAAGTCCGGAGATAGTGGCTGCCTGATTGTCGCAGTCAAATCCCATTGCACAGCTTAAATCCAATGTCCGTTGGAAATCTCCTTCGCCATACAACATAGCCAAAATCCCGCATAATCCGTTCAGATTAGCATTCCAGATTGTTTTTGTCATGGCTGGTTCATCTATGTAATATTTTTTAGCCATGATTTGACGTGCTTTTACCCAATCTTTAGGATATTTGTCATATAAAGCAATCATCTCTTTTACAGCTATCGCATATCTGTCATCAGCAGGTAGTTCTTTCAAGGCTCGTGTAATCAGTTTGCGGATATCCTTGCAGAAAAAAGCGTCAGCGTACATTGCACCATATAGGACAGTGGGAGATACCGCCCACGAATCGCTTGTGATACGGGCCGCCCAATCACTTTTTCCTGCAGCATATGAAATCATTCCCGGTGCTGTATACGCCCATATCTCGTTAATCAATTGAGGGTCGATCTGATACCAGTGCGGATTCAGATTTTCGTCACCTGTGAACGGAGGGGTGAATCCAAGATGCATTAATCCGAGTGCAGCCCTATTGGCTAGCCATACACGGTCACGGATATGATACATCCATCCTTCGCGCATATTGGCATAAGTAGGTTCTACACCATATTTCTCCATTAATAGTAAGTAGATATACTCAACATCAGTATCGTCATCAGAGAATGCACCGTTATACTTCTGCAATTTATCTATGTTTTTAGTGTAACCGAATGGAAATCTGGATTCCGGGGCAGGTTCATCTACAAACTTGTTCTCAAAAGGAAGTCCATATATATTTCCTACCATTTGCCCGATCCAAGCTCCGGCTATTTTGTCTTTTAACTCTGTCTTTGAAATTTTCTGTGCAGAGATAAATAAGATGTTGGTAATTAAAACAAGTAAAAAGATGATTGGTTTTTTCATACTTATCAGGGTTGATTTGTTGGAAGGTACACTTTTCTATGTGAACCTTCCAATTGTGGTTAATAATCTTTGTTTTGAGATAATTTTGGATTTGCATTTAAAATATCCGTAGGAATTGGAAATACATTTCTAAAAGTTTCTGAACTTTGGTCAGGGTGTGCCCAATATTTTTTCAGATATTTTCCGAAACGTATCATATCTTCATGGCGCCATCCTTCCCATGCCAGTTCTCTGCCTCGTTCTGCATAAAGTTCATCAATCGTCAATTGGCTTGTAGTATATGCATCAAGCCCTGCTCTTGTACGAATCTTCTTGAAGTCTGCCAGTTGGATGGCCTCACTTGTTCTGTTTTGTCGTACCAAAGCCTCTACATACATTAATACAACATCGGCATAACGGAAGATGGCAAAGTCGTTGTCCATACTAACTGTATATTCTTTTAAAGAACCATCAGTCTGGTAATGCCATTTCCAGCAGCGTGCACCGTCGTATGTGCCACGTCCTCCGTTGCTATTGTAATATTTTTCTTCGGGGAAGACAGGAGTATATTCGAAACCAAGATCCTTTCCGCTTAGGTCTACTTGAGGACCGTATAACCAGCTCTGACTTCTGCGAAGATCTTGTTCTGCGTATGTTTGGAAAAAGTCCGGTTGGCAGAGAAAACCCGACCATGGGGCTGCCGGAATATTAAATGTTGCTTGTGATGCAGCTTCCAATGTCAGCGTATGCAAATAAAATGAGTTACTGTCACCGCTAGTATATACTCTGTCATACAGGATTACAAAGATGTTCTCCTTAGAATCTTCATTTTTAATATCAAAATTAGTGGAATAAGAGTCTTCAATGCTGTAAGCACCTATATCCATAATGTCTTTACAGGCTTTCTCTGCTTTGTCATACATTGGAGTACCGAACCATGCTTCTGCATTCAGATACATTTTTGCAAGAATACAATAAGCGGCAGCTTGTGTGGCCCGTCCATAATTAGTATCTGAAGGCTCCCTGTCTAGGAACTCGATATTGTCATTAATTTCTTTTTCCAGATAGTTGAAAATATATTCACGACTTTTTTGTTCCGGGTATCCGGTTTCCATGTAGTCAGTTGTGAAAGGTACGTTTCCCCAACAAGAAATGGCTTGGTAATAGTAGAAAGCACGCAATATTTTCATTTCAGCTATGATCTTCTCTTTTCCTTCAAACTGGATAGGTGATAATTCCGTTTCGTAAATAATTTCATTACATGCAGCAATACCATTAAATATCCAGTTCCAGCCCCTTGTCAATAATTTATTTGCGGGTGGAATTTTATTCGTCTGGATTTCTTCATAACGTCCATTGCTGTACCAGGAACCACCACAAGCGGGAACGGCACATTCATCAGAAGCTTGTAAAAGCAATGTCCATAAACTTTGTTCGGAATTGTATCCTTGTAATTTCGTATACGCTCTACCTGCATTGGCTACCAGTTCCTTCTCATTTTTAAAGAAGTCATTCATCGCTACTCCTGTGTAAACAGTTTCGCTAAGATCGGTACATCCGTATAATAATATACAGATAACGAAACTTAATATTATATTTGTCTTTTTCATGGTAATCTTGTTTTTTAGAATACTATATTAACTCCAAAAGTAAATTCTGTTGTACGAGGATAATAACTCAAACTTTCCATACCGGGTTCCAGTCCGGAAAGGGCAACTTCTGGGTCGACACCAGAATAACCGGTGATACAGAATACATTCTGTGCAGTAAGAGACAATCTTAGTCTTTTTATCATTTTAGATGTGAAATCCCAGGTATATCCAAAGGTAACATTATCTAGTTTTAAATAAGAAGCATCCTCTATATATTTGGAGGAATATTTATAGGTCGTACTTGTGAAATTCGTTTGAGATAACCAGTTTGATGAGATATTTCTAAGTCCGATGCTGCTTAGATTTTCATATTCCATCGCATAGTTGTTCAGAATTTCTCCGCCGATAGATGCACGTAGTGAGAAGCTCAAGTCGAATTTCTTATATCTGAAGGTATTACTCCAGCTAAGAGTGGCATTCGGATAAGCACAGCCAATTTTTTCCCATTGTTCTTCCGGTACGGAACCGTCTGCATTTTGTCCTAGCAATACATCTTTTCCATCTGTATCAGTTCCTAACCATATAGGACCATAGAAAGTACCCAATGACTGTCCTTCTATCAGACGTTGAGTGTAGCAGGCAGCACTTGTAGACCATCCCACTTTGTATGTTCCGTTAGTGAATTCATCATTGGTGAATTTCACCAATTTGTTTTTATTGTGCGAAACGGTCAGTGAGGTATTCCATGTAAAGTCTCTAGTGTTAAAAGGGGTACCGGATATTGTTAATTCAACTCCTTCGTTAGTTACTTTTCCAACATTCGTAAACAAGGTATTATATACATAAGGAGGTGTTGGCACAATGTAGTCATACAACAAGTTTGATGTAGTCCGTTTGTAATAATCGAAAGTGAATGAAAGGCGGTTATCAAACATTGTCATATCAACACCAACGTTGAACTCTGCTTTTTTCTCCCATTTTAGATCCGGATTTGCATTACTTGCAGGTTGATAAGTATTGATCCATTGGCCATTGTAATAGAATTTACCGGCTGTAGTCATCATCATCAAAGATTTGTAGTTTGAGAAATCCTGGTTACCGGTAACTCCGTATCCGGCTCTCAATTTTAAATCATCGATCCATTTGACATTCGAGAGGAATTTCTCTTTATTTATACGCCAACCTACGCTGACAGCCGGGAACCATCCCCACTTATTATTGTCACCGAAACGGCTGGAACCATCACGACGTAGTGAAGCAGACAAAAGATATTTATCATCGTAGTTGTACATGAAACGTCCGAAGAATCCGATATATGTATTATCTTCTTTATTGGATGACATACTGGCTTTGCCTTCAGTAAGATTTGTTCCTGTCCCGATGTTATGAGTCTGGTTGTCATCGAAGTCGAAACCGGAATTAGTCATGGATGCAGATGTGCTATAAGTATACTGGTATGTATATCCGAGTAATGCCTGAATAGAATGTTTTCCGAAAATATTCGAGTAATTTAAAGTAGACTCATATTGTGTATCGTTTTCCTGATAGTTTTCAATATAGGCTTGCCCGTTTGTTCCTATTAAACTAGGATAATAATGTGTGTAATATTCACGTGTTTCATATTGTTCTTTGTCGTATGAAACAAAATTCTCCCATTTTAATCCTTTTATAGGCAATATGTTTAGAGTAGCACGAATATTTGCACCATAATTATCATTCTTACTTTCCATGTTCCTTTCGTTAATGATCGCTACCGGATTATAATATTCCATTGCTTTGATACGGCTATATCCTCCGGCATCCGGATCGCTGTCGTCATAAACAGGCTCTGTTGGATTATGGGTAAATGCCTGCATAAAAGCACTTGTAGAGGAAGGACTGTATTTGCGATGAATGATATTCAGGTTATAATCCCAATCGACCCATTTGTCTAATAACGACTGACGAATATTGGTACGTGCCATTAGCTTCTCGGAACTATTATGCTTTTGCAAACCATCGCTCTTTTCATAATTGAAAGAAGTGTGGTGTGAGAACTTCTCGGAACCTCCGGATATAGACAAGTTGTGCTTATGGCTGAACGGAGTTTGCGTAATTTCTTTAAACCAATCCGTATCACTGTCAAAAATATAACTTTCCAATTCTGGGCGATATTCCTTGATAACAGATTTGTATTCGCTTGCCGATAAAGGTTTTGCTCTGCGTGAAACGACTCCCACGGTGAGTTGCCCATCATAAGAAACTTCCGTTTTGCCACTTCTTGCGCGTTTAGTTGTGACGATGATTACTCCATTCGTACCTCTTGTTCCATAAATAGCAGCTGCCGAACCATCTTTTAATACGTCTATAGATTCCACTTCCTGGAAGTTGATATTTCTGATATCTGCACCTGCCACCCCATCAATAATAATTAATGGACCTTGGCCTGCGGAAAGTGTGTTTGTTCCGCGAAGTAATACTTCATATTTGGCTGTCGGATCAGCACCGTTCGGGTTGATAATTTGTAATCCTGCCACTTTCCCTTGTAGCATTCCCATAGCATTGGTGAATGTTCCGGGATTGAGGTCATCTTTCTTCATGCTGGTAACCGATCCTGTAAGCTCTTTCTTTGTGGTAGAGCCGTAGCCGATTACTACAACGTCATTAAGCACTTTCGAGTCTTCGCGCAGGTGTATTACAAGCTGTGTCTGATTTCCTACTTGTTGTTCAACAGTTGCATAACCTACATAAGATATAACCAATACATCAGAAGGATTCGCTTTTACATTGAAGGTTCCATCAACTCCTGTAATAGAACCATTTGTTGTACCTTTAACAAGGATACTGGCACCGATAATGGGTTCATTTGCTTCATCGAGGACTGTACCTCTTATTGCCTTCTGGGCAATAGCATCATTGCTCATCAAAGAAAATACTATTAACAACATACTTGTCAATAGACCGTGGATTGAACATTGTTTTATCATAATAACAGAATTAAGGATGATTATTGTATTTCTTTTCTCAAAGGTATAGATACTTGTGCTCCCATTCTGGTGACAGAAATAGAAGAGGCTTTACTTGCAAATATAATTGCATCTTTTAGATTCTTGCCTTCAGACAGAGCTACGCACAGTCCACCGCAGAATGTATCTCCGGCAGCGGTTGTGTCTACTGCTTCTACTTTGAAGGCTGGAATGTGGATAAACTCATTGTTTTCATAAGCGAGAGCTCCTTTGGCTCCCATCGTAATAATAACAGTTTTTATGCCTTTCGAACTAATATAACGAATCGCTTCTTTTGCCGATTCATCATCTGTAATGTGCATTCCCGAGATGATTTCAGCCTCTGTGACATTAGGAATAAGAATGTCGACATTGGCTAATAAATCGTCAGGCAGTTGTTGGGTAGGGGCAGGGGCGGGATTTAATATAACGGTAATTCCATCTTTTTTCGCCATTTTGGCTGCATAAGTGACACTCTCGATTGGAGTTTCCAACTGCATGATGACGATGGATGCCTGTTTGATGGCAGGTTCTGCATGCTGTATGTCATCAGTAGATAAAGTCCCGTTGGCTCCGGAAGCAACAACAATACAGTTTTCCCCTTTTTTGTCGACATTGATAAGAGCTACTCCTGACGGTTCCTGCGGGGTAATTCCTACATAAGTAGTGTCGATCTTTTCTTTGTGAAACATTTCCAAGGTTTCATTTCCAAAAATGTCATTCCCTATTTTACATATGAAAGTGACATCTCCTCCTAGTCTTGCAGCAGCTACGGCTTGGTTAGCTCCTTTGCCGCCATGATTCATTAAGAAGTTTCCTCCCAGAATTGTTTCTCCTGGTTTTGGTAGACGGTCTGATTTGATAACCATGTCCGTATTACTACTACCTATCACTACGATTTTCTTCTTTGTGTCCATATAATGAGTATTAAGTATTAAGGCGAATTGAATCATAAATGATGCGCAATCGTTTGTGCAAATATAGAAATTTTTTTCAAAACAAAATATTTTTCTTGCTTTTTTCTCAAATAAAATGTTATTTTTGCAAAAAACAACCAGTAATGAAGAAAACTCTGATTGATGTATCAAAGAAAACTGGGTACTCTATCTCTACGATTTCTAGGGTCTTAAATGGGAAATCGGAGAAATATAGAATAAGCCAGTCTGCTAAGGAGGTTATTTTGCAGTCCGTTAAAGAATTGGACTATCAGCCTGATATAGTTGCGCAAAGTTTGCGCAACAACACGACATATACTATAGGCCTTCTTGTACCACACATAGATAATCCTTTTTTTGCCAATATAGCAAGTGTTGTCATCCGTGAAGCACAACGTTATAATTATACTGTCATGCTTATCGATACCCTCGAAGATCCTGTTCAGGAAAATAAAGCTATTGATTCGCTTCTATCGCGTAAAATAGATGGGATTATTTTGGTTCCAACCGGTGAAAACCCTTCTAAACTCGAGGAGATTAGTACTAAAACTCCGATTGTGCTAATTGACCGCTATTTTGAGAAGCATAATTTGCCATACGTAGCTACTGATAATTATGTAGGAGCTTATCAGGCAACGAAATTATTATTAGAATCGGGGCATAGTAAGATTCTCTGTATTCAGGGGCCGGATATTTCTATAACGACTAAGGAACGTGTGCGCGGGTATCTTGATGCGCTTCGCGAAGCTGGTTATCAAGATAACGCAATGATAAGAGGAAATGAGTTCTCGATTCAGAATGGTTATATTGAGACTAAGTTGGCTCTGAACTCTACTACAAAACCTACTGCTATATTTGCGTTAAGTAGTACAATTCTTTTGGGAGCCGTCAAAGCATTAAATGAGCATAAAGTGAGAATTCCTCAAGATATGTCTATCATTTCGTTTGATGATAACTTATATCTGGACTATCTAAATCCTCCTATAACTCGTATTGCACAATCACTGGAGAATATTGGCATTATTGCTGTAAAAATGTTGATGCAGAAGATTTTGGAAGAAACTGAACTACATTCGGAGATTCTTTTGAAACCTAATATTATAAAACGGGATTCGATAAAGGTGTTAACTGATAGAAAGTAGTATTTTAGATAATAGAAAAAATCGGGCTTGAACAATGTCAAGCCCGATTTTTTACATATTAATACCGTTTCTTATGCTGCCGGATCCGGTGCTTCATCACCGCCTTCATTTCCACCTTCTCCGTTGCCTTCATTTCCATTGTCAGGCGTACTTGACACCATTGCCTTTTGACACCAACTATATGAATTTATAAGTATCAAGAGTTTTGGGCTCAGTTGTAATTCTTGGGGATTGGGGGGATTTGATTCAGGGCAATCACATTCCTAAAAATTGATTCATTCCTGCACGGTTTTGAATCAATTGCCACTAATGATTTCATTAGTTACTTTTAGGTAATTACTTCCCTATTAATATGTATTTCATAGCCTGATGAGTTTTCGTTTGACTTAAGTCAAACGAACGCTTAACTTAAGTTGAACTATCGCTTGACTTAAGTCAAACGAAAACTCATTAGGCAATCAAAAAAATAATATAGGCAAGAAGAAAAAATAAAAGTAGCATAGTGGCGAGGTATAATTAACGATAGCATAGTTCATTCATTTCCGTACCGGGAATGAATCTATTTTTAAGGGTGTGATTGCCCTGAATCAAATCCCCCAAATTTTCAGACTGAGCCGAGTTCTGGTGAAATCACTCATATGTGAGGTGGATGTTGCTCATTCTTTTTCAGGTAAAGACACTAATTTATGCATTAAATGAGAAAATACGATATCCCCCCTTTATATTTTCTTTTAAAAACGATACCTTTGAAGTGTTTTCTTTCTTTTTATCAAGTATGGATTGATTTCCGGCAAGTTCTCCTATATTTCCCGAATTAATATTCATTAACTTATTTGCCGTAATACTTTTTAATGCCTCTTGTGTATTAGCTAATAGATATTGAACTATTAACTTTAAAGACTAATATTATGGAAAAAGATTCTCCTTTTTCATCCACCGGCAGAAGGTGTATTGTAACCCTAATGTGCATATTTGTCACTGCTTTTGTTTATGCACAACAGCAAAAAATATCGGTTAGTATCAAAGAGCTTCCTCTTAAAGAGGCTATCAGTCAGATAGCAGAGAAGGCATCGATGAATGTAGCCTATAGCAAAGAATTTGTGGATACGAGTAGGAAAGTGTCATTGGAGGTAAAAGACACAGATGTAAGCAAAGCACTAACTCTTTTGCTAAAAGGGACTAACATTGGGTTCCGTTTCCTGGATGACAGTATTTTATTTTATAATAAAGAATATCAAAATAAAACTGAACCTGTTGATTCGCAAGGAGAGAAAAAGGAACTGTATGTGAAAGGTAAAGTTACTGACGAGAATACGGAACCGATCATCGGGGCCACCGTATCGGTAAAAGGCTCGACTACAGGTACAATCACCGATATCAATGGTCAGTATTCCATCAAGGTACCCTATGGAAGTACACTTTGTTACTCATACGTCGGCTACCGTGAAGAAAGCGTCATAGCGAAAGCAACGACAGTAAACGTAGTGATGAAAGAGAATGCTGTCAGCCTGGAAGATGTAGTAGTTGTAGGTTATGGCGTGCAAAAGAAAGTGAATGTAACAGGTGCCGTATCTATGGTTAAAGCGGAGGCTATTGAGAACCGACCTATTACTAACGTAACTACAGGGCTGCAAGGATTGTTGCCTGGAGTTAGTATCGTTTCTTCTTCGGGGCAGCCGGGTGCTGTGCCCAGTATCAACATTCGTGGTACGGGAACTATTAACAGTAGTACAGCACCTTTGATCTTGATTGATGGAGTAGCCGGGGGAGACATCAACTTATTGAATCCTTCGGACATCGAAAGCGTATCCGTACTGAAAGATGCCGCCTCATCAGCTATTTATGGAGCACGTGCCGCTAACGGTGTTATTCTTGTAACGACTAAAAAGGGAGAAAAGAAAGAGCGCGTAGTATTCCAATATAACGGATATGCCGGATTCCAGACTCCCACAGCATTGCCCGAACTTGTTAACGGAAGGGAATACATGGAACTCTCCAATGAAGCCATGAGTGCTGCCGGATTTTCCAAGCCCTATACACAAGAGGCTTTCGATAAATATGATTCGGGACTGTATCCCAACGAATATTCCAATACAGACTGGATTGACGAAATATACAAAAGCCGGGCTTTTCAGACAGGGCATAATGTAAGTGCACGGGGTGGAAGCGAGAAAACCGGATTTTTTATGTCGTATGGTTTCCTGGATCAGGATGGACTGGTTGTAGGTGACGGATATAGTTCCAAGAGACATAATGCACGTATCAGTGTAAACACGGAGGTGTATGATCGTCTGAAACTGACCGGACAGATGAGCTATGTCGATTTCTATAAAAAGGACTTAGGTTATAGCGGCACATCAGGAGTATTCCGCCTGTCACAGCGTATGTCTCCGTTACTTCCCGTCATGTGGCAAATTCCTGACGAGAATGGCCGGATGGTAGATAGTGAGAACTGGTCGTACGGTTCGGTACGTAACCCCTTGCAGGTAGCCTATGAGTCGGGAATGGAAGAACGGAAAACTCGTGTGCTCAATGGTATTTTCAATGCAGATCTCAAAATTATAGACGGACTGAACGTAGGTATGCAGTACTCTGCTAATATATATACCCGCCAAGTGGATGAGTTTAACCCGAAGATGTTGTCTTATTATTCGGACGGTAGCCCGTTGAAAGCAAATGAAGATGCCAAGGACTATATCTCACAAAGCCATCTCGACGTTATGACCCAAACGCTGCAATTCACCCTGAACTTTAATAAGACCATAGGACGCCACGAGTTGGGAGCATTGTTGGGATTTTCGCAAGAGTGGGAAAATAGAAGCACACTGGGTGCTACACGTGATAATGTGATGGTTGAGGATATTCACGTTATTAGTGCCGGAATGATTAATTTTATGAATAGCGGAACAAAAGACGAGTGGGCTTTGCGTTCTTACTTTGGTCGTGTCAACTATGCTTTTGACGGTAAATACCTGTTTGAAGCTAACCTGCGTGCCGACGGAACTTCAAGATTTGCCAAGGGCAATCGTTGGGGATATTTTCCATCGTTCTCGGCAGGATGGAACTTTTCACGTGAAAAATTCATGGAGTTCGCTACTTCGGTATTGAGCTCGGGTAAGCTGCGTGCTTCCTGGGGTGAGTTGGGAAATCAAAACATTCCCGGTAATTACTACCCCTACTTGTCACCTATCATAACCGAAGAGTCTTATCCTATCGGAGCTTCTAATACACCTGTTATGGGACTTTGGCAAAACAAAATCGGTAATCCCGACATCAAGTGGGAAACCATCCGCATGCTTAATTTCGGGGTAGACCTTAGTTTTTTGAACAATAGACTGAATGTGGACTTTGATTGGTATAAGAAAGAAAATATTGATGCATTGGTTCGTCCCGATGTTCCGGCTATTGTCGGGGTTTCCAGTAGTAACGTAGGTTATGTCAATCTTGGTAAGATTGATGTCAAAGGATGGGAACTTAATCTGTCATGGCGTGATAAGATCGGAAATGTAAATTACAATCTCGGGTTCAATCTGTCGGACGCCCGTAATAAGATTACCGATTTGGGTGGAACTCCGGAGTCGCTGACCAGTACGGCTTCCGGTTCGTATCGTCGGGTAGGTGATCCGATAGGTGCTTTCTATGGTTATCTGACTGATGGGCTGGCGCAAGTGTATGACTTCGAATCGGTGAATACAACTACAGGTAAGTACCAGAAACCAAAATTTCCTCTTGTTGCATCACAAAACGGCATTGTACAGCCCGGAGATATTAAGTATCGGGACATCAGTGGTCCTGACGGCGCTCCCGACGGGGTAATTGATGACTACGACAAAGTAGTGTTTGGCGAGAAAGAGCCCCATTACACCTATGCAATCAAGGGTGGTTTAGAATGGAAAGGCATTGATTTCAGTTTCTATTTGCAAGGCGTAGGCAAAGTTGCCGGTTACCTTGAGGATGAGGCTCGGCATGCATTTATCAATGACTACTCAATCCCTAAAAAAGAGCATCTTGACAGATGGACGCCTATGAATCCAAATGCTTCTTATCCCAGACTTTATCAGTCGCAGGAGCACAACAGGCTCTTCAGTGACTACTGGAAAGAGGATGCATCGTACTTGCGCCTGAAGAATATTCAGATAGGTTATCGTTTTCCTGCCCGAATGGTGGCACCTCTTGGCATTAATAGTCTTAGAGTATATGCTTCGGCAGATAACTTGTTTACTAAAACCGATTACTTCGGAGCTTATGACCCTGAAGTGAGGACCACCAGCGGAGACGTCTATCCGCAAGTAAAAACCTATGTTTTTGGATTATCAATAACATTCTAACCTATTAAACGACTATAAAGATGAAATACTCAAAATACTTTTTAATCATTGCTTTCTTTGGTATAGTTACCTCCTGTAGCGATTTTCTGGATAGAACGAACCCTAACGAGCCGGACAATGTGACATTCTGGGTGAATGAAGATCAGCTTAAAAATGCCTTGCCTCCCTGTTACGAAGCTTTACAAAAAGACTATCTCGTGAATTGGAGCGAATCGACGGCCGAAACTGTTATGTGGGGGAATATTACTAGTGGACTAAGTAAGGTTTCGGGAGGCAAGCACTCTTATACTGACGGCTTCCCCTTCACTACCTATTGGACAGGAGCGTATAGCTATATTTATCGCTGCAATAATTTTCTGGACAACTATAATAAAGCGCAGGTAGCTCAAAATAAGAAGGACGTTTATGCCGCAGAAGTAAAAACCATCCGGGCGCTTATGTACTTTTACCTCACGGTGTTTTGGGGTGATGTACCTTGGGTAGGAGAAGTCATCCAGCCCGAAGATGCATATATCGAACGTACTCCCAGAGAGAAAGTCATCGACCAGCTCGTCGAGGATTTGAAATGGGCGGCAGAGCGTATGCCTGAAGAAAGGTATACGGGCGATAAACTGGGAAGGCTTGACCGCTGGGGCGCTTTAGCTATATTGGCACGTATTGCCTTGCAAAACGAAAGATGGGAACTGGCTGCAAAAACGAGTGAATATATCATCGAAAACAGTCCCTATGGTCTGTATGAATATGAAAAACTATTTCATCACGAAGGGGATGTCGAGAATGATCCGAAAAATATCGAAGCCATCGTATATAGCCTTTTTGTACCTGAAATCCGTACACAAAGTCTGCCCAATGAAACTTGCAGTCCGACAGATTATATACGCCTCAATCCAACGAAGTCGTTAGTGGATGCTTATCTGTGTACAGACGGTAAACCGGCAAAAACCGGATTGGAATATTATAAAAAGACCGGTGTGCAGACCTCATCGTTATACAAGTCGCCTGAAGAGCATTATGTGGATTATTTCCAGAACAGAGATCCTAGAATGAAGATGACTTTATATGCTCCGGGTGACAAATGGCCGGGAGGAGATGACGGTGACCCTGATACGGATAAGGCCAACGAGATATTTAATCTGCCTCGTTTTGCTTCATTGCAAGATAATAACCGTGTGGGGGCAAATAGCCGTACTGGTTTCTATCTGAAAAAGTATAACGATATTGATTTGGCCGGTTCGAGTGTGGGTGGACATGGGAATCTCAATGTCATCCGCTTTGCCGAAATCTTGCTGATTTATGCCGAAGCCACTTTCGAACTACAAGGCAAGAAACTGACACAAACACAGATTGATTACTCCATCAACAGGCTTAGAGATCGTGTGAATATGCATCGTATGAACCTTGACGAACTTAGCGCATGGGGGATGGATCTCGAAACCGAATTGAGAAGAGAACGCCGCATTGAGTTGGCAGGTGAAGGAACAAGATACGCCGATGTGATGCGCTGGCGTGAAGGCGAACTTCGCTTTGGACGTGCCATCACCGGTCCCAGCCTGAAAGTTTGTATGAATGATTT
>OGJO01000509.1_pt1 | contig 22470 bp, 25 predicted proteins | sample 1572121 | NCBI WGS metagenome assembly OGJO01 (sample SAMEA2582081, study PRJEB24529) | metagenome | biome: Human gut stool | place: China | collected 2011
GACCTTTGAGCCAACCATGCTCGACTACTTGCGCATAGCCTGCAAATCGAACCAGTTGTACAAGGCGATGGAATCAGAATACAAGCGTAACTTCACCTGGCTACTTCAAGGCAAGTTTACCACTCTTGAAGAACATGTACGCGATTATACCCACGGCATTCTCATCAGTCTTGCTGATGAGCCGATGGCCATCCATCTTCTGGTGCGCATCATAGTGAAGGCATACGCCGCAGGCTTGAAGTGTGGCAGCAAGGAGGGCGAACAGCACCAGCTCCACATGCCTACCCTTCACGGCATGTTGCTGAACAATGTCAACATCCTGCTCAACGAGACTCCGCTCAAGAGCAGCACCGAAGATCCTGTTGCCCTCTTCAAGGAGGCATGCAAGAATGAAGAAGAAAACATCAACGTTCTTTTCAACACATTAAACGATGCGATGAAAGAACTGGCAGCAGAATAAAAGGAAAAGCCCCTGATGCATCACGCATCAGGGGCTTTTTCTTTTATTCTGCTACTCCATCACCATATCCCGTTTACGGTTACAATTCTAGAGTCCTGCAGTAACCATCGTTACCTTTCACTTCAACCGCATGTTCATTCCACCCGTATATGTATTTATATTCTGGAGGCAGGATCGTAAGACTTGGATGAAAAGACGGAAGAACAATACTGCAATATTTTTGCCAATGAAGTGCTGATGCCAAGACAAACTTTCCTTCAGTCTATTGGCGAAAAAAACGACAGAGGAAGTATTACATAATTTCGTTCTTGCCTAATAGAAATAGTAATCAGCGATACCAATATATTCATAGATTCTCTTTGAGAATGCCATGATAACAGACATAGAAAGTGCAACCTTTGGAAGCCAAAATGCCTACAAATATCATATAAATATTGTAAATTATCCGTTAATTAGTCTTAAATATGTAAAAATCAATGGTATAAATTTGTTTAAGAAAAAAAATACCCGTTACTTTGCAGCAGCTCATTAACCAAGTTGTTAAAGGAGTTACGAGGTCGTATAGCAGGTTGCTATACGACCTTTGCTTTAATCATTTATCCTTTGCATTATATTTTTTATAAGTTCATCAGGTGTTAAAACTCTTCCTGATAGCCGTAACCATTCTTCATATTCCTTTGCTTTCTTCCTCACTTGATGAGGATAATCGGCATAAAAAGCAGTCCATAACAGCACAAAGGTCTTTCTAACATCTAAGACAACAAAATAGTTGTCGCCATCATCTACCTCCAGCCAAATGCATACACGATGCTTTCCGCTTCTAGTTTGCTCCCAGCATTTCACCTCACCCTTCTGAGGTAAAATTTCAACAGTAGGCTTTGCCCATGGCATTCTTTCACATCTTCGGAAATCGGGAATTCTTTCATTTTCCACAATTGATTCTCGGTCGCTCCATCTTGGCGCGATACCGTTGCTTTTCCATGGACCGTTTCCTCTTCTCGTCCCATTTGATGCACTGCAACTTTTCTTCCCTTATCTGGAGTTTTATCTCCCTGAACTCAGGTGTATTCATCACTTCTGCCTTCAGATGCTTCTTGATTACTTTTGTCAGATAGTATTGCCATGCCTCCTTGTTCTCTTCGGTAACGAATGGCGGACATTGCTCACCATAGAAGGTGTGCCAGGTGAATGGCTCAAAGTCGAGATGCCAGAGGAAGGATTTGTGTTGGGTGTTGTTGAGTTCCATAATATGTTTATGATAATTATTCTTAATTATTCACTTAAAAGTGAACAAGCTATCAATAAAAGTATTATTTTTGCTACATCGAGAATGGCATCATTACCATTGAAAAGAATATGATAACAGACATAGAAAGTGCAACCTTTGAAATTTAAGCGTATGATACAGAATAAATTATTCCGTGATTGCCTCGCTGCGATACCTGCCGAGCAAAAGGCAGAGTTCGATTTGTCTTTCGGTATTGCCGAGCGCATTAGTGAGATTCTGAAAGCCAAGGGACTCACCCAAAAGGATTTCGCCCGATTGCTCAACAAGCGAGACTCAGAAATCTCGAAATGGCTAACAGGCAGACATAACTTCACGACTCAAGCCATTGCTCGTATAGAAACTGCCTTAGGAAGTAAGCTCATCAGCATAGCCCATTGATTGGGCTATGCGATGATTATTCTGACACCTAATGCTTACGCAGACTACGCCCCTTTCGGTTCTGGTTGTAGTCCTGCATTACCTTTTCAAAATATTCTTTGCTTTCCATTTTATATGAATTTTAAAACGGCAGCAAAGATAAGATTTTTCATTCAACCCACCATACGCTGTGTTGGTGGTTTACACTTACATGAGCAGAACTTTACTTACATTTTTTTGGTATCGATTGGTGCGCTACGATGGTACCGATTCGAGTGATATGTTGGTTCCATTTGCAGCACTATAGTGGTACCGATTCATGCGCTACATTGATACCGATTCGCCGATACTATATAATCCCTTCTTCTAGCTACAATCATGTCAAAGAATCCCCTAAAGAAATCCATTGGAGCCATTGCCATTAGCTTGCAGGTTTCAACGAAAGTAAAGTAGGTTGCTGTGACTCAGGTACCCTGCTCACAGCTAAATCCACCGAAGTTCTTTCGAAGATTTGTGAATGGACGGACAGTGCGTTCGCCACCGTCATCCAAAAGAACTCTAAGTCGCTGACTTCGTAAATAACAAAAAGCTAGGTAGAACTTATGAATCTACCTAGCTTTTTGGTTGTGTCATTTAAACTGTCTTAAGGTTTACATGACACAATCTATAATGATATTGACAGTTTATCTGTCTTCAAATGAAAGATGTTTGGTTCATTGAGTAAGCACGCCTTTATTTCAGATGGACTTAAACCAAGTAAATCGGCTAATTCTTCCATAGAATACTCCAATTCATCCAAATGAAGTTTTGTCATTTTATAAACAATCTTAGGACTATCAATACTTACCTCTACTGATTCTTGCTTTCTTTCACCATTTCTTCCCAATGTGATAAAAAGATATCTTTTTGTTGATTCTGAAATACAGTTGAGTTCTCTCGCCCTGTAGATAATTGCAGCTTTAGATACCTTCCAATAAACTTTTCTTAGGGCAAGGTCGTTGTATCTTAAGTTAAAGAAATCCATTTTGCATAGTTCTTTAGGCATAAGAAACTCAGAGGCGAACTCGTTTGCTTCTCTTTCCTTATCAACTTCGGGCTTATCTAAATCTTGAGAACGAAGGTGCATGACAAGATGTCCCAATTCATGTGCTAGACTAAATCGCTTTCTGTCATTCGGCATTTTCTTATTTAGCCAGATCACAGGTACTTGTTTATTGGTAAACATGGTTAAACCATCAAATTTGTCTGCCGATTCAAGATCTATAAAGATTACCACAACGCCATTGCGTTCTAGCAAAGTAACAATGTTATCTATTGGTCCCTGTGGAACTTTTAGATAATTTCTTATTTTAAAGGCAATTTCTGCTGGAGTGTTATCGAGAGAAGGTTCCACTGATGGAATCATAAGCTCAGGAATTTCTACAGACTCAATTAACTCATCAATGCAATTGGCAAGAATATTAATACGACTTTCCAAAACAGACAAGCACTTTGATGTCATTGTTGCCCTTTTACGAAAGAAAAGAGTTGTTTCTCCCGCAATTGGAACATTCTTTTTAAAGAATGATCTTGGGTAATCGAGACATTCGGAAGCTCCTGTTATTACAGTATCCGACAAAGGTATTTGCCCTTTCTCTATGCGAGAAAGAGTAGCTTGTGTTATTTTTAACAAATCAGCCAACTTGCTTTGTGATAGGCCTCTACTATCTCTTGCAAGTTTTAGATTCCTTCCATTATTAGTATTCATAATTATATTGCTTCGATTTTCTTTTTCCTGGACCTAATCCGAACTTCTGCTTCTTCCGTAGAAGTATTTGAGATAAGATTTGTTGAAGATGCAACTCTGTTTCCGATGTCTATAGGGGCCCACAAGTGTTTGTCGCCTTCCATATACGAAATTGAAATATGAACAATTCTTTGTTCATCATCTAATTTATATCCCAAAATGAGCATCGGTTGTGTATCATCTCCTTCTGCTTTTTGGTTGATTCTTTTTGCAGAAGATTTAGTCCTATTAATTTTTGGCTTTCCATGTTCGTCTAATTTCTTTAGCCAAACAAGATAAGAACCTATACGCAAAAAGGTATTTCTTGCACTTGGTGTACTGTCTAGAGTTACACCTTGTACCTTTGCCAATTCTTCTATTATCAAACCATGGAGATTCACCATGGCAAAATTATGTTCTCTGCGAGCAATCGGATTTTCCTCTGCATATTGCAGGTACTTGTTTCCTGCATTCATAATGCCATTGACAATATCTGCCTCAATGCCAGCGAATGTTGAAACTACATCCTCGCGATCTGCATTTGTTCGCAACCCCATTTCCTCATCGGAAAAAAGAAATCCCATGGGATTCTTTAAATAATTTATCTTATTTTCCATAATTAATCCTTTTTGGGTGCAAAGATAATAATAAAATCTGGAATACGTATAATTCTAGAAGAAAAATGCGTATAATTTTTAGATATTTTTGTTTTTCTGTGATTTTCTATTTTTGAACTATCAATTCTTGACGGAAAAATATTCATAATATGGTTTTCATATTTGGCTATTTGTACAACTTTTATGGAGATTGGGCAATATGAAAAAGAAGGGGCATTGAACCCCTTCTAAAATGCACAAAAAAGCAAAACACAATGGCAAATAATAATTTTAAGCAAGCTCTTCATCTAGGTATGAAACTTGCAGTAGTATTAGTAGGTGCATGTATGTTTGCACATGTTGGTATGGACTTTACCTTCTCTTTCATTTTCTTATGGAAGGGATTGAGTAACATGAAAAAGAAGGGGCGTTACCCCCCTTCTTTCTTCATTTTGCTTATCACAATATGTTAGATAAAATACCATTTAAACACTCTTTAAATGTCGTTTAAATGCTTTTTTAATTCACATTTCGTTTTTGTTAGCCAAATTCACATTTCGTTTTTGCAAGGTAGCTCTTTTCGTTTTGCCGTGATTATGTCTCTTGGCTCAAAGCTAACTCCCTGCATCAGATATTTGGAGTATTCCTCTTCATAGTCCACGCTCAGCCCTTTCGGAATATAGTTGATTCTCGAATTGCATATAAACAACTGATTTCAATTGATTAAACGCAACTACACTTTACTACCAAAGGCTCTCATCTTAGCCAAAATGCGTTGTTTCTCTGCCTCTGGGAAATTGGGGATCAAAAGTAACTTTAGCACTTCATTCTCGTTTTTGGAGGCACGGGCACTATGCTCAGCCGCTCTCTGCTCGGCAGCAGCTGTTTGGGCTTTAGCCTTAGTTATACGGGCATTGGCGGCAGCTATCTCCGCCTCTAATGCAGATATTTTATCTTGTATACTCATATTCTTATTTTTATCTGAACCGACGTAGACATTATCAATATCAAAGTTTCCCTTGATAACTCATGCGTAATCTTGCATTCCTCGAACTCCGGCTTGAGAAACTTACCGTCAGTAAACCACTTCGAGCAAAGAACCCAACCATTTATATCATAATGCAAGATTTTCACCTTGCGATAGTCCTTGGAATAAAAGACAAAACAGGGATATTTGTTGTTCGGGAAAACTCTATGAGAATATTTTTTGAATGTACAATATTTGCCATGACTAAAATTCTGTTTTTAATAAGCTATCTGCATATTTAGAACCATGTAATTTCATAAATTCCAAGATATTAACTACGTTATTTCTATATAATTCCACTTGTCTTATATCATTTTTATGAGTAGAAAAAAGATTTCTAACCAATAAGTCCATGACATTTATAACCTCAAGATCTTTTTCCAATACCATATCTGGGCAACGATTGAAGAGGTCGCTTAGTATTTTTAGAGATTGTTGCCAATGAGATTTTGCAATTGTACAAAAAACGACAACCAAATTGTAGAGAACAATAGAATCATCGCCCTTATCAAGAGCAACTTTTGAAAAGAACTTCATATCTCTCTTCTCTATTACAAACCAATCATCCCCCCAATCTTTACAGAAAAAAGGATTCAGCAAATAGGAATTAACAACCTCTTCATGCAAGTTCCGCTTTCTTTTCTTCATAACTTCATCGTACATCGCAAACCAAGATTTCCAAAACAGACCATAGCAATGTTTTCTTATTGTTTCAAGTATAAAAGAATCCAACAACGATGTATCATGCTTATGATTATATAAAACAGCACCAATTTCACAAGAATACTTTTCGACTTCACTTTCTGGAGAAGACAATATATAACGAGCCAACAGTTTTGAATCAATACGCCTCCTAGAAAAATCGCCATCATAAGAATTAGGAGTTTCTTTCCATAACAGTAAAATTTGGAATATACATTGTGAAGCCATTTCTTTTACATTATCTGGACAAGAGCCTACAGAAATAGCAGATAGTAAGATCTCAGCATTGTCAATTTCATTTGCCGAAATAACTTTTGCTAGTTCGCTTATATACATCTGCATAAATTCATGATGGCATTCCCAAAATTTTCGGCAGTCAATAACAACAGAAACTATGTCGCAACACCGAAGATTATTCACGGTTGTGCTCTGAGTGGAATATTTCAAGAAAATATCCAAAACTCTTTTCTCCAAATCGAGACTATAATCCAAGACAAAGCCTAAGACATCAAATACCGTAACCAAACTTGTCATGCTTGAAGACAACATAAAATCTATATCATCTAAAGCCTCTAAAACAATGTTGACACAATATGATTTTTCTTCAGAACTTAAATCATTTTGGAAATCACGTAACAATGTTGCGCAAACTAACGAAGGAACGAATTCGTCTCCAGGAAGGATATATAGACCATCAGATCGTTGTTCCAATTGCTTTTTGATATTCTTTGCCCCAGATAACGCGAGATGAAAATCTTTTTCAAATAGAGAACTTTCGTATTGTTTTTTCTGCCCCATTTCTCTCCCTTTTGCCCACATACGCAATAAAGGTCCTTGCATCATCAGGTTACTATTATCAAGCGTTTTTTGGCTTAATGCTTTTTGCTCCTCTGTTAATTTAGGAGTAATTTGCAAATATGATACACCATTTATATCCACTTCTTTCTGCTCCATCGAACGATAATCTATTCTTGATACGATGAAGCTATTAATAGATTGCATTTCTTCAGTCTCATTCTTCAGCTGTAATTTCAAGTCATCTATTATCTCATAAACTTTTTGAAGCTTTTGCTTGATTACGCAGTCATCTAACATATCAAACCTTAGTTGCAAAGTCAGTATCACATCTTGGAGGTCTTCTTTCCTATGTGACAAAGCATTGGACTTTTCCCGTTCTTCAAGCAAGGCTTTATTATCATTAAAAGCAAATGCATAAGGAGCGGCATTTATCTCATACGTCTTGCGTGTTTGATCAAGATAAAAAAACAGAAAATTCTTAAACAAAATCAAAGACTCATCAAAAAACTCTAAAGGATATGCTGTTATAACACTGGCAACAATTGCATATAAAGATGCAGAGTTTGAGCTATTGATAATCTCATCCAAACATTTCTTTACCAAAAGTTTATTTTCATATTCCATCGCAGTCATCAGAAAAGACTCCAATGCCATATGAATACATTGCAGCAAATCTGGTGTTGCCATGCCAGACGTTCCACGATATAAATTCCAAATAGTCGAATTCCCTATTATCTTTTTAGGAGTGCCATCCAGTTTGATGGTATTTATCACTAAGCTATCATCATGGAAAAAATTGCTCTTGGAATAACAAGCAACACAATGATTCATTAAATGAATGATAAATTTCAATGTGTCAATAGGGTGATACGCCAGCAGATATTTGATACAAGTTTGATTTGCACTTGCTGGGAAATAGTGGATTGCACAGTTTCTTTCATTCAATCCCCATGCTTTTTCACATTCCATCCCTAGAGAATTAGCATAAATGCTTTTGGAAGGTCGCTCCCAATTTTCATCCATCCAGAACAATTTCATCAAGGTCTGAATCTCAGTTGCTGCAGATTTGTATAAAGAAGCACATATTCCCATACCTTGTTTCTTTACAATATAATCCGTCAATTCAAAATAAGGATCCAAGTGATTTGTCCAAGCATTTTTTATCACCTCATTAAATATATTTTTTAACTCATCTACGATACTATCACAATAGCTATACACCATAGAAGCATGATTATCTGGATTTTGAAAGAAACAATACTCTTTACGCTTACGTAGATTAGCAAAATAAATATGAGGTTTTAAGGCCATTAAGCCAGCTTTGCGACGAGAGCTTTGCTTTGCACTCTGCATAAAAGAGTATCCTTGTAACAAAGAATAGATTTTATTTCCATTCATAGAATACAACAAATCATAATGTTCATATACATAGTCGATAGCTGCATTCCATCCAGAACCATAAGGAACCATCAATGGATATTGCTTTCCATTATATGTAACATATGAATGTAATCGCTGGCAAGAAATCATCAAAATTCTCAACACTTTAGATAACCACTTATAGTTGTTATTTTTTAATTCACAAGAATATTCCTCAAAAAAATGCTTTCCACAATTTGAAGATGACAAAACTGAAGCAACTATTGCATTAGTATATCTTTCATAAGATAAACCTTCAAACAATTGCTCAATAAACTCATCTGCAAGATTCCAAGAATCTGTTTCCAATAAAACCGAGAACCATTTACAAAAAGCGTTTTGGTGTCGAATATCATCAGGCAATCCTTCGAAGAAGTCTTTTACATTTTGAGTTTTATGCCAAATTCTATCTATAAGTTTTACCAATGCCAAATCAGTATAAAGATCATGAGCTATATAATATCCATAAAAACTATCAACGGCAACTATTCCTTCTTTGATCAATTCTGATACGGAATTATAATCCAAATTCTCCTTTGGAATGATATAATTACCTTTTTCCAACTGAGTTTGGACCATTCTCAGAAAACATTGCTCTCTTTTCTCCTGATTTGCCAAATCTTCTATTCCCATACCTCTCACTTTAATATTCCAAATCTGGTCTCGAAATTGAGTAAGGGAAATATTAGCGGAGGTAGTACATTCTAAATATTTTGCTAAATAAAATAAATTATGAAGATCTTTATACAAGTGTGGCTGTACTGGGATTTTACGTTGATTTTTCTCTAATATATCTTCCAATTCCTTATCATTTAACAGCGGAATATCTATATATTCGAAATCTGTCAAATCCTGTTCTTCCAATAGATTCTTTACTTGCTCTGTATAGTTTTCCCTTATCGTAAGAATAAATCTCCAACCAGCCTTGTTAAGTTCCGTAACAAATAATTTAAATGGTAATTTATTTCTTATTTCAGTTATTTTTTCCACAGAATCAAGAATCACTATTTTACGAGAAGCATCTTCAAAATAAGATGTAATATCATCTATATCATAATCTTTTTGTAATCCTAATATAGAATTTAATTTAGAAAGCTCAAATTGAGAAGCACTTAAATATAGGAATACAGAATCATCTTGATGGGCAAGGAAATACTTTTTGGCAATCACAGACTTACCAGAGCCACTATCACCCATAAGAATACAGTTATTACCACTAGAAACAATCTCATTGATTCTATTGGTGTATTCTGTTCTATCTACAGAACAATCGCTATCCTCTATCAAAAATTTATCTACAATTGTTTTTGAATAAAGTTGATTTGCTGCATCTATATGTTTGGGCAGATGCCAAAGATTAGAATTTAAATCAAAGAAAATATGATATGCAAGTTCGTTTTTAGCAACTAAATCCAAAACATTATCGCCATACATCCATTTTATCTTCAAATGAGCATTCAAGGCAAACTCTTCTATATCTTGCTGTCCCTTTGTTTTTTCTCTGCCCTTTGGAGGATTACCAAACTCTTTATTTGTATATATAATAATTTTTGTTTGCTTGGGATTGTACAGTATTGCTTTCTCCACAGACATTTTAATCTGCTTAGCATCAATTTCTCCTTCAAAATATTTAGCTTGGAAGCCAACAACCTCCCCATCAATTTCAACTGTGTCTGTTTCATTTCCTGGATGGTTTTTATAATAAGGTAAAGAATCACCTAAATGATATTTTTCCCTAAACAGAAAACGCGCCAAGGCTTCAAATGAATGTCTTGTATCATCCGAATTTTTCCCTACAAAGGAATCCCATGATGGATATTTCATAACGATAAATATTTTGTAAGTATCCGCTCAACGCCGTATTGCACATCTCAAAATAATATTGTAACTTTGCACGGCGGCATCATTTCTCTAATTTTGAGACAAGAATACGCAATTTAGCCCTCCATCAGCACAAGCTAATGGAGGTTATACCTTAATTTAACTAAATATTAAATTCATTTTTATTGTTACTCATCTTCCCAGAACTCAGGAAGAAAAGTATAATACTTATCCTCAAGCGTAGAATCTATGTGCTTCAACACATAACAAAGCCAACGCTCAGGATTTTATCTAGCACCTTACATGTAATGGTGATATACCAAAAACAGTACATAAACCTATATCCACTTATCCAAATAACATTTAAAATCCTCTATACCTATAACCTCCACTTTAGGAAAAGGAATATTTTCCAGGACCTTAAAGTGCTTGTCTTCTGTAACAATACACTTTGCATTTGCAGCAATGGCACAATCTACAAACTTATTGTCATCTTTATCTGCCTCAATTAAAGCAAAAGTATAATGAGGATCTTTGCGAATTATATTGGGTCTAGTCAATATAGCATAAACTATGGCCTCAGAAACTTGAGGGGATATATTACGAGATAAAACCTCTGAATACTCCTCTATTATTTCATTGGACACACAAAGGTTATAATCGCCTCTAAGAAAAGCATTCCACACCTTACGATACGGACTTCTAGGGGCGATTGACATAATCAAACTATTTGTATCCAATACAATATTCATAACCTAAAGATTATAATATTGGTTTATTGTATGGAGTACGTTCATGGAGATGCCGGAAATTCTCGATACGTTCTTCATTCAGGGTTCCTTCATTCCACATCCTATCTAATTCAGCATCAGCCATCTGAACAAAATAATCGGAGATTACCTTATTCAAATCTCGCAAAGCCTCAGGAGTCTTGATAAATGACAGCATATCGAGGATTTGCAATTGAGCTTGATTCATTGTTGCTACCTGTGCCATAATAATTCTTTTTATTAATATCTAACCGCAAAAGTACACTTTTTCCTCGAAACCACCAAGAAAATCGAAAGAAATCTGCAAGTTATCAGCAAATAACCACGAAACCAACCATAAACTATAAACTATTAACTGTAAACAACTGTTCCCTACCTCAGCAAACTATAGTAAGGCGGTCCCATCCCGCACAACATGGCGAAGACCGCTTTGGTCCGCCAACCTTAGACCGAAGCGGTTCCGAGCACCGAGTAGAGCGGTTACATCCCTAATCCCTATGGTAGGGATTTAGGGCTTGGGTATAGGGTAAGGACCCTCCCGCTGGGGAGGGACAGGTGGGGCAAGAAATTACTTCTTTAACCAGGAAAAGACAGAGCAATTAGAAAGTGCATACGTTCCAATCACACCATAACATACCAGCGGTATAAGAAAGGCTATCGCCATACTGCCCGTAGTATCCGCAATATACCCCATGATTACTGGAGCAACCGCACCACCCACTATCGTCATGATAAGCAATGAAGAAGCAAGCTTGGTCTTTGTACCCGCATCCCTCAATGCCAGCGAGAAGATAGTCGGAAACATGATGCTCTCTCCCAGATACAGGGCGAAGAACGCAATGAGAGATAAGGTTCCGCTACATACCACCACAACCAATGTGGCAACAAAGGTGAGGATGGCACAAGCCAGCAGCACCAGCCTTGGCTGGATATAATTCATGATGACACCACCAGCCAACCTGCCGATAAAGAACAGACCCATTCCGCCAAAGGCGAGATACAGACTGGCAGACTGCTTCTCTATATGAATACTCTCCTCAGCATAGTTGATGAAGAAACTGTTCACACCCGTCTGGGCAGCCACATAAAGAAACAAGGTCAGCATACCGAAACCGAATGCCATCACTCGCATCGGCTTCTCCTCTACCATCTCGTTCGTATCCGCCTCATGCGCTCTCCTTGGGTCCGGCAACTTGATCCTTGACAGGACCAGTGCCACAGAAAGCACGAAGATACCCACCAGGGCATAAGGAATGGCGATGTTGACACCAGAGAACAGAAGCTGACCGCCAACCAGCGGTCCTACAATCCATCCGATACCATTGAGCGACTGCGACAGGTTGATTCTGCTCTCCGCCTTGTCAGGATGTCCCAGTACCGTAGTATAAGGATTCGCACTCGTTTCCAGACAAGTCAGTCCGCATCCTATCACAAACAGCGACAGAACAAAGAAGTAGAAACTGTTGATCCTGCTTCCCGGTATGAACATCAGAGCACCGATACCGAAGAGAACCAGTCCTGTTATTACACCCCTCCTGTAGCCCCACTTCCGGATAATCCATCCGGCAGGCAGCGCCATCAGAAAGTAGGCACCATAGACAGCAGCCTGCGTCAGGGCAGACATCGCCTTGCTGATATGGAACGACTCCTGGAAATGCGGATTCAGCACCTCCAGGATGCCATGGGCAAATCCCCACATGAAGAAGAGACTGCTGATGATGAAGAAAGGCACCAGATAGTTATGCCCTTCGTATCTGAAGATGGATGGCTTCGTCATGATTCTCTGCAAATTTAAGACTGTCCTTTACTACCAGTGCCAGATAACCGCCGCCACCGGCTCCCGGCATCTTCCATGCCAGAACCTCCTCCATGCGGCTATAGCGGTCTATCATCGGCTGCACACTCGCCTCCGGTTCTATCACACCGTTGATAGACGGATTCACCATACCCGGGAACATCGCAATCTGGGCCTCGAAAGATGCCTTGTATGTTGCCGCAAAGGCATCAAGGTCGTGCGCCAGAATCGCCTTCCAGCAAGCATCAGCCGCATCAGCCAGCGCCTTCACCTTTTCAGGCATGATATCCTTACCTTCCACCACACTGCATCCCGGTCTTCTCGGTTCCATCGGAATCATCACCAGATGGTCTTCCAGGAATCGGAGGGTCATCTCATCCTGCGTACTCTCAATCTTCTCCGGCCAGAAGTTGTTGTCATAATAATGACGCACCAGACCGGGAACACAGATACCGATAGAATCCTGAGCACCTGAGATGATACCATCATGACGTTCCGGATTGTTCTCGAAACAGAAAACCAGTCGGGCGAGCATCTCCGGATCCATCTTCGGCAACTTCACCGGCCATATCTTCTGAATCATCTTACGGGTAGAGGTAGACAGACCGCAGCGGTCACGCACCTCAAAGGTCGGTTCCAGCGAGATGGTAATCAGACCCACCTTCAGCGTTCACCACAAACACATCCGGTTTCACCATATCAAGAGTTGGCAGGAAGTCGATGACTCCGCTTCCCTCATTGATATACGCATCCTTCACCGCCTTGATATTCTTGACCATGAATAGCCTTTCCTCCTGCGGGAACATAGGCTTGCGATGCTTATACTCCAGATAAGTAGCATCCGATCCGATACCCACATACAGGTCACCATACCGTGATGCCTGCTGGAAAAACTCCACATGACCGGAATGCAGCAGGTCGTAACACCCGCTCACAAAAACTTTTTTTGCCATAAACTTTATGAAAAGTTACTGATTTACAGTTAATATCAACCTGCCAACCGTAAACCATAATATATTAATTGAAAATTATTAATTGAAATTCGTAAACTATAAACAGTAAACTATAAATTGTAACCAGCAATCTATAATCTATTAACTGTAAATTGTTAACTGTAAATTATAAATCGTAAACAGCAACCTATAAACTATTAACTATAAACTGTTAACTATAAACTCTCCCCTTCCCCACCTTTAGCAAGCTGTAAACTATAAACTATTAACTATAAACTGCTATTCCCCTGGCGGTCCCATCCCGCACAATATGGCGAAGACCTTTGATGGTCCGCCAACCTTAGAGCGTAGCGGTTCTGAGCACCGGAGGGCGGTTACATCCCTAATCCCTATGGTAGGGATTTAGGGCTTGGGTATAGGGTAAGGACCCTCCCCCAGGGGAGGGACAGGTGGGGCAAATACAGCACTGTAGGGCGGTTACATTCTCTCGTTTCTGAGGCTTCTGTCCCCTAAAACGGGAACCGAAAGGGTCGTAAAGACTTTTATCTTATATAGCCCAACAAGTCAAGATACATCATCCTTGACTCCAAGTGTTCATCTTCAGGAATATGATTTGCTTCTTTCTCTAATTCTTCTGTTGAGTACAAGAATTTGAAGCCATTCTTTCCATAAAAACGTAATACATTTTTCCCAATAATTGCCCATCATAAAGACAAGCCTCCTGGTGAAAGAAATCATCAAGATCTTCATCACCACAGCTAAAAGAGTCAAGCTCTTCTTTTGTCGTAACTCGATAAAGAGAGCAATTACTTTGCAAAAGGACTCTTTCCTCCATGTGCTTTCAAATTAGCGGTTGAACGAACCAATATTTTCTCCACATCAGCAAATGACATTCGCAATGCCTTTCTTTGCGGATTACGCTCATTCTCCTCTGCCTCACGAACAAATCGTTCAGCGGTCTCACCTGTCAAAACAGGAATGCTTCTTATCTCTAATGCCATAATCTTCTTCTTTTAAACGTTTAACTTTTGCAGCCAAAATTACGCTTTTTTCTTGAAACCACCAAGAAAATCACAAAAAATCTGCAAGTTATCAACAAATTAGTACAAAAATAACTATAAACTATTAACTGTAAACTGCTATTTCCCAGCGGTCCCATCCCGCACAATATGGCGAAGGGCTTTGATGCCCCGCCAACCTTAAAGCGAAGCGGTTCCGAGCACCGAGTAGGGCGGTTTGATACCATCAAAAAAGACACCAACCAGGCATTGCTTTTGGGCAATAACATATAGTTCCTTCCAATCCGCCTCCTTCAAGGAAGAAGGAATCTCAGACTCCGAGCCAATGCAGGACCTTAGGAAATCAAAGAAAATCTGATGTTGTTTCAACATAAAGTTGTACATTTTTACGCTTGAAATATGATGTCTAATTGAAACAGATTATGAAATAAGACACAGAAGACCAATGCCTTATAAATAATCCAAGAAATCCTCTATAATCTTGCCACATTTTCTTTGGCGTTCTTCCATCTTATCTAGACGACCTATATACTTGGTAAAATAATCTAACATCACGCATATTTCTTCAGGACTATATCCAATATCTTTCGACATTTCCTTTATATCTATTTTGTTATCATGCCTTTTCATCCAAAGAAGAATTTTCCGAATCGATCTCGGATAAACTACCGCATTAGGATTTTCCGAGTTTATCCATGCAGGAATCGTTGTTTCTTCTGCCTCATTCGGATCCAGATCAAACAATTCCGCAATCTCCTTCTTATCATCTCTTTCGTATCTAGACAATAACTGGTGCTCCTGCTTTCCAAGATTCCATACACTGCGGTCGTGTTTCCAAATCATATCCAGAAACCGGCGCTTTGCCGACCAAAATTCAATGAACGACAATTCACCAATTTTCTCTTTTTCTTGCCCATTATTCAAATCCTCAACAGGCAAGCCATGCTGTTTGCAGAACGTGCAAGCTGCTGATAGACTCGTATAATAGTTTATAAGATAAGGTCCCATTAATGCCTGATAAGGCTTTGTTGGAACATGATGTCCAAAGATGCCCAAAGTCTCATCTCGTGTATCAGAGGCCTTGTATAAACTGTATGCACAATAACCCAGTTTACTTTTCTTTATAACAATATCTTCACGTTTAAGTGCCAAACATTTATCAAGCACTTTTCTGAGCTTTTCCTCATGGTCACGTTCCAACTTGCACCCCATTTGTCCTACCGACATGCGCCAAACTACAGACATCCAAAAAAGGTATGGAATTTCTGGTGGATACTCTTTTACCTTCTTTTCTAATATCTGGGAATAATACGTTTCTATCACTCCAAAACGTTCTTCACATTCCTTACAAAATACGTAGTCTCGAGTCAAAGCATTAACTTTCTTGCTCTCCTCCTCAATTTCTTCATCAGAAAAACTATGTCCCAACAATTCATTTACCGTGTCATCATATACCTCATGACCGAAGAAATATTCCTTGTTTCCTTCTGAAAGATTATCCACATCCACAACCACTTTTTCCCTATCCTTACTGCCATCATACGAAAACGTTTCAGCAATCAGAAAATGTGGAACCATATGAGAACCTTTCTTGTCTGCCGGTTTCTTTTTACAAAGGAAGCATTTACATTGCCCAGGATGCTCTGCCAATGGCTTGTGGGTCGTAGTCAATTGCCCAGTAAAGAAGTTTTGGGTGTGTCGTATTGCCCTACCTACAATCTCTGCTAAAGGTTTTTTCTCGGCATCAGTCCATTGTGGAAAATGCTCAACATCCATCTTAAACTTCTTGACCAGCTGACCAAATCGTGCACTAATATCTAAAGGATCACCCCTCATAATATGCAAATCCAACAAAGTCGCCAAAGCATCTAACTGCAACCTGCATAATTCTGGAGTATAGTCTTCCTCTTTATCCGCAACAAAATTTTCTTCAAAACAATTGCATAGTTCCCAACCGCACTTTTCCGCCCGGGTCTTATCGCCATCCAAAATGGCCTTTTTGGTAGCATCAATTGCCGAATATACCAAAGACAAATTTCCATTCATAATAATCAAAACTTTTTAAACTTGTAAGCAATAAGTAACCACGCCATCACTTCTTTACAAAGTAAACTCAGTTTTTTACAACCTTTATCAAAGGCTTATTCTCTACATATTCTTGGCAAAATCGAAAAACTCTCGAGTTCTCAAACGATCTGCCTCTACCATTCTTGCGTGATACCATTCTCTAAAAGCTTGAGTCTCGCCATCATCCGTACAGAAAATATTTAATATATTATTCTGAAATAAAAGAGACGTCTTTCCATCATTCATTTTGTGAAGGGTACGCATAATATTCATTCTTCCATCTTCATCCTTCGTGAATATAGTTATAGTGCGCTTTTCTTCAGGCGCAAGATTCTCTTCACATTGATGTCTGAAGAACGATTGAAAATAATGGTAATCATTGTCTCCTAACGAATGTCCGTAGAATACCACTTCATCAGCCGTTTTCAAGTCATAAGAAACAGGATGACTAGAATAGTGAGGATTAAAACTCTTTCTCATGAAATCGTAAAGTCCTCCAAGCGTATCTTCTGTATCATTGATGCCTAATATTGCAGAATCATCAGCCAAACATCCATGAACATATTCTACAGTAGGGACACCTGCCAGTTTTAACTTCTCTGAAAGCTTATTCAAACCTGTATAATTGAAAGAGTAAATCTTACTAAAAGCAGAATCCCTACAAGCTAAGCTAAAAACCTTAGCTGCTATGGAGTCTTTCTTCACATCCTCCTGTTCTACATTTTTTAAATAAGCAATTAACTTCTTAACTATTACCTTAAAATCGGCTTCGTCCTTCCTAGCCCGATTAGGCCTTGTTGTTACATATGCAGAAGATTCCTTCTTTACTTTTTCAATATACCTGGCAAGTTCACTTTCTAAATCGAACCATCGCTGAAGATTAGCTTTACGTTCTAAATACATATAAAGTTCACTTTCAAGATTTTTCGGCCAAGATTTACTATTTACAAAATCCGAATATCTAGTATCACGACCTAAACAAAGATCGAATCCATTACCCAATATCAGCAAACGATTAGGAACACTATTTGTCTTTTCCATTTTTATCCTCCAAAAAAAATGATAATTATTCTTTATTCCTTCGTCATAATCCAAAGGAACGAGTTATTAGCGACAATAAAAGCAACAACTAGTTTATCTCTTCTTTATTGCCCATTTACTCCTACTTGCAAATCAAATAGTTTATCTCGTATAATTGACAATGTAGAATATACTTCAGCTCTTTTACTTGACGTATAAGTAACTTTGTCATGATCAACGCTTATGCCATTGCTTCCTTGGTGCGGAATATACGTAGCCACTCCTTGCGACTGATGAATCAGTGGAAGTACACCCAAATACTGAGATCCATTCATTTTAGGGTATAAACGCTTGATTTCATCAAGTACACGTTTACAGGAAACTTGCAGATTTTTAAACTTTGCAAGCACCCCGATATAGCTAAACCCATTGGAACTTGTAGAATGCTCTATATCTTCCACCAGTTTGTCTATCTCTTCAATTCTTTTGATAAGCAATTGATTCTGACTATTTCTGTTTTGTACAGACTTTTGAATTATCTTAGCCACATAGATAGTTACTAGAAGAGTTGCTATCGTTGTAAGCAAGTTTATAGCCGGAATCTCAAAAGAAAGAGTTATAAATGCCCAGTTCTCTGCCCAAAGACCGAAAAACCATCCTGAGCAAAAGATAAGACACCCCAAACATATCGATTTACCCTTGTGCATAACTTGCTTCTTTTAAGTATTTCTTAATATCATCCACATAGTATGGCACTTCATCTGACTTGAATACAAATATGCTCATCAGTTGACCATAATCATATCCTCCACGGATCAAGCCGCCAAATGCTTCTTCCAGAAAGGAAGGGCCAAGACCAGAAGTTCCATCAAGATCTATTTCTAGCTTATCGTTATTTGAAATAGCTTCATCAACTTTTGGTTTCAGAAATTCTTCCCGAAATTGCTGCCCAGAGAATTCTCCTTCTTCAGGAAACCTAACTCCAGGAGTCTTTGAAAAATCGTTTGCTATGCTAAGTTGTATCATATCTATTTAAATATTAAAAATACCAGGATTCATTTCCCAGGTTACAAAAGTACCAATAAATTCGTTATCTAACAACTTATAGATGTCATTTTTAACATCTACATATACATTATTAGATATTATTACCAGAGAATCTATATGTTTGCGCTTCATACAATCATATATATAGGGTAAGCCTTTACCTCTATTTGGTTGTCGGGTTACAGTTTTGTGAAGTTCTCCTTGCAAGATTAGCTTCATCATTTTAGCATTATTATCTGCCCAAGGAAACTTATTCCAAAGTTTCTCCAATGCATTGTATAGTTGATCGTCAGCCTTTTTATTTTTCAGACTTCTAAAAATCCCTACACCATAGTCAACAAAACTAAAAGTAACTTTTTGGTTGTCCTTGTCTTTCGTTACTGACACCCACCAATGATGCTTGCCTTCCTCCGAGCTAGCATGCTTATAAGTGTTTGCCATTAATTCCGTGAAAGTATTCATGACACCAGGGCAACGCCGGGCTTCTCCCCAAACAGTATAACTTGATGCCTCAATCAACTGACTCGCTACAGATGATAAAACTCGATTCTTTCCATGTGTATAAATGGCACTATTCATAGTATTTAAAGCTATACCATCAGGAGTTTTCTTAGATAAGTACTCCATAAACCCAGACTGTTTTATCTTTCGTTTGTATTCCGGTTTATTAGGATAATTGCCATTAAAAGGTATCCGCTTTTCTTGGAATTTTATCATATTCGATAGCAATATGACAAGCGCATCATCCGTCATTGATTCCAACTTCTCAAGATTAATGAAGACTTTTTTGCTATTCTCAAGATTACTGCGAATAGAGTTCACGAAGTGAATGAATTCTTCAGGATTTTCGATTATTGAAAAATTGACAGGAGCATAAATCTTTTCAAAATCACCAAACTCTTTATCAAATAACTTCTGCTGGAATTCATAATAATCCGCTGGCGTCGAGTACAAACGGAAGCGATAAGCTCCTATCTCTCGCTTTGAAACGTTCTGCCATCTCCTTCGAAAAGCTTTTTCCTTTTTCTACTTCTAACAGTAAGCCTAAAATGTTTAGCAGCCTGATTCTTTATGATTATCCTATATTTCTTAAGCATAAGGCAGGATTTATTATATTATGTTGAGTTTCCCAGGCGGTCCCATCCCGCATAACATGGCGAAGACCGCTTTGGTCCGCTAATCTTATAGCATAGCGGTTCCGAACACCGAGTAGGGCGGTTTCCCTCTTCTTCCCTGAGGGAAAAGACCGAGATGAGGGGTGGAGCCTTCTTTTATGGGAAAAAGCGATGCCAATGAGTGCATTGAAAGCACGCTTTCAAATTGCCGAGTGCAGCTCGCTTTATCAACAAAGAAGGACGGGATGATTTTAGAAAGAAGATTAGATGATTTTAGAAATCAAAATCCTTTTAGTATTCAAAAGGACTATCAAAGTCCTTCAACACCTCATGCTTCGTATCCTTTTCCGAAAGATTAGCATGTTCTGTAGGAATGCGCCAATCAATCCCAAGCGATTCATCCAAGATTGAGATACCCCCATCAGCCTCAGGGTGATAGAAGTTATCACACTTATACTGAAATACCGCAGTTTCAGACAACACAGCAAAGCCATGAGCAAAACCCTTAGGAATAAAGAACTGACGATGATTATCTTCTGTCAGTTCCACAGCCACATGCTTACCGTATGTCGGCGAACCCTTACGGATATCCACGGCAATATCCAGCACTCTACCCTTCACGCATCTCACCAGCTTGCTCTGGGTAAACGGAGGTCTCTGAAAATGCAAGCCTCGCATTACACCATAACTGCTCATGCTCTCGTTGTCCTGGCAGAACTCCACCTTGTAGCCAACCAATGGCTCTACCTTCTCTTTAAACTCACGTTCGCTGAAACTCTCGAAGAAATAGCCACGAGCATCTCTAAAAAGGCGAGGCCCAATAATGAGCACGCCTTCAATATCAGTCTTTATTACTTCCATTTTATCAATTTTAATCGATTTGTATAAAAACGGGCTACTAGGCTCCATCACCAAAAAGTAGCTTAAATAAAAAGGAGAGAGGGATCCGTTCGCCCGTAGATTTATAATTTCTTGTTTTTCATCCTCCAGAAGAAATGCCAAGTTCTGAATATTGGTTCACTCAGTGCCTCGGCAGGATAATATCGCACGAAATGCATATTCCTCCATATCTTCAGGAAGTACTTCTTCCCCATGCTCTGATGCGTAAACCCACCATACTTGGTAAAGTGCTTTCCGAAGTTGCCACCATTCAGTATCTCTGCCAGCAACAACTTTCCTCGTTTTTCATCCATCGGAGCTATCATCTTCTTCTCTGATAGTCCCAATGCCTCATGCAACACATACATCACTGCCCCTGCGAACTTCCACAATCCAAGATGCTTCAATTCTCTCTGCAAAGTATCCCTAATCACCAATAACTCATCATTATTCACTACATAGTAGTAATCAATGATTTGCCTCATTCCAATCCCTTCATCAAAGAAATGGTGATACAGATGCGCCAGCTGATAAATCACATTGAATGCCGTCGTTGGTATAGCAATTTCTCCAATACCATCTGGCAGGCTAACAACATTTGAGCATTGCAAATCTGCATTCCGCTTGAACCACTTCTGCAATCTGGCATGATAAAGAGGATTATTCATAGAGCAAGGAAAAAAATGTAGTTCAACTGGTACACCATCCATAGTTGTTTCAAGATGATGAAACCTTATATCATCCTCTAGTTTAAAATGACACTTAACATATTCTGTTATTTCTTCTCTGCTTGCATTCACCCATACATCAATATCCCCAGGATTTCGAGAATACTCATTTGGACACATCAAGGCATTCCCTTGTCCTTTCAGGATGCAGCATCGCAATCCATCTTCTCTAAGCATGGAATAGAGTTTGCTAGCTACAGTATTCACCTTCATGTTCTGTCGGCGAATTTGTTGTGCCGCTCCCATCCAAGTCATCAGCAAGTCCTTTCCAATCGGATTCTGTTTTAACTCATTAGGATATTCATTCCCCAGTCTCTCTATGCCATCAAAACAAATTCCGATAATAGCTTGATTAGATGCAAAAGTATATAGTTGTCGCCAATCTATTTTAGCGACAACTATACTTAGGTCAGCCTTGTCTCCAAGGCTGTATCTTAAAAACGAAAGATTAGCTGATTCTTGTGTCATATCTCAATTACAAGTTATCACTTCTTGTACATATCTTCGTAATACTTCTGATACTCCCCAGAAGTAACATGATCCATCCATTCCTGGTTATCAAGATACCACTTTACGGTTTCTTCGATTCCCTCCTCAAACTGGAGAGATGGCTCCCAGCCGAGTTCCTTCTGGAGCTTGCGAGAATCGATGGCGTAACGCATATCGTGACCCTTTCTGTCTGTTACATAAGTAATCAAATCCAAGTCAGCACCCTCAGGGCGACCGAGCAATCTATCAACGGTCTTGATAACCACCTTGATGATATCGATGTTCTTCCACTCGTTGAAGCCGCCGATGTTGTAAGTCTCGGCAATCTTACCCTTGTGGAAAATCATATCGATGG
>OGJO01000516.1_pt1 | contig 22220 bp, 15 predicted proteins | sample 1572121 | NCBI WGS metagenome assembly OGJO01 (sample SAMEA2582081, study PRJEB24529) | metagenome | biome: Human gut stool | place: China | collected 2011
TCACATCCGGAGACCTTACATCGAGACATGTGTATCGCATGCTCCGGGAGTTCGTCTGGTTTAAGGCTCCCTCCGCTACGAACCATGCCTATTCATAAGATTGTCAGCAAAGAACGCTGTCAATCTTATTTCATAGACGGCTGTCGCCGTATAAAAATAGAGTGAACCAGCCTCGCTTGTGCGCAAGCGCCCATCGAGGTGTTCCACTCTATTTTTGCATGGCTCGTAGCTATGCTAACTTTCAATTTACTTAAAGTACTGTACACCGGATTCAAAGATCTTCATATCCTGCTCGCCATAGATGTTCATGGCCACAGCGGTATCTCTTCTCTCGGAGTGTGCCATCTTACCGAGGCATCTGCCATCGGGGGATGTGATACCCTCGATTGCACAGTAGGAACCGTTGACATTGTATTCCTCATCCATGGATACATTACCGTTCTGATCAGCGTACTGAGTAGCGACCTGTCCGTTAGCAAAGAGCTTGTCGATCCACTCTTTCGGTGCTACGAAACGGCCCTCTCCGTGGGATGCGGGATTGCAGTAGGTAGCACCCAGTGTAGCGCCCTGTAACCAGGGAGACTTGTTGGATACGACTTTGGTGTATACCATCTTGGAGATATGACGGTTGATGGTATTGAAGGTCAGGGTAGGTGAATCCTCCTTCTGACCGGTGATTTCGCCGTAAGGAACCAGTCCCAGCTTGATCAGAGCCTGAAATCCGTTACAGATACCCAGTGCCAGTCCGTCTCTCTCATTTAACAGCTTCATGACCGCTTCCTTCAGCTTCTCATTCTGGAATGCGGTTGCGAAGAACTTCGCACTTCCGTCAGGCTCATCACCCGCAGAGAAGCCGCCGGGGAACATGATGATCTGCGCCTGTGCGATAGACTTCTCAAATTCCTCTACGGATTCACGGATATCCTCTGCGGTCAGATTGCGGAATACCCTTGTCTCCACATGGGCTCCGGCACGTTCAAATGCCTTGGTGCTGTCGTATTCGCAGTTGGTTCCGGGGAATACCGGAATGAATACGGTAGGCTTTGCGATCTTGTGCTTACATACATAAATACTGTCTGCCTTGTAAACATTGCTTGCCACTGCCTCGGTACCCTTCACTGCCTTGGTGGGGAATACCTTCTCCAGCTTGGAAGTCCAGGAAACAAGTGCCTCATCCATGGTGATCTTCGCATCACCGTATACGAATGCAGGTTCCTCGGTCACAGTACCGATGACGGTGTAATCCAGCTCCTTCTCATCCAGTGCAGCCAGTTTGTCTGCGGGAATCTCTGCCAGAATATCGCCCAGTCCGTTGTCGAACAGGTCGTCTGTGGTAACCTCATCATCCATCTTCACACCAAGCTTGTTGCCGAATGCCATCTTGGATACGGCTGCTGCCACACCTTTGGAATCCAGCGCATATGCGGATACGATGGTGCCGTTCCCGGTCAGCTCGTGGATCCTGCCATATAATTCTGCCACATTCTCATACATGGGAATGTCGAAATCGTCCTTATCAATAGAGAAGCGCACCAGCTTGTTGCCGGGTGTCTTCAGTTCCGGAGTGACGATGTCACCGGATTTTGCCACATCCACTGCAAAAGATACCAGTGTGGGCGGTACATCAATGTCATTGAAGGTACCGGACATACTGTCCTTACCGCCGATGGAGGGCAGACCGAAACCGATCTGTGCATCATAGGCACCGAGCAGTGCTGCAAAAGGCTGGCTCCAACGCTCGGGATCACTTGTCATTCTGCGGAAGTACTCCTGGAAGGTGAAACGGATCTTACTGAAATCACCGCCGGAAGCCACGATCTTCGCCATGGACTCTGTCACTGCATAGACAGCTCCGTGATAAGGGCTCCAGGAGGACAGGTAAGGATCGAAGCCGTAGCTCATCATGGTCACGGTATCGGTCTTGCCTTCCAGTACGGGCAGCTTGGCTACCATGGTCTGAGTCTCGGTCAGCTGATATTTTCCACCGTAAGGCATCAGTACGCTGCCGGCACCGATGGAGGAGTCGAACATCTCCACCAGACCCTTCTGGGAACATACGTTGAGGTCATTTAACAGTGCCACCCAGGCACCCTTCACATCTCCCTCTTCCAGCTTCTCGCCTACTGCGGGAACCGCCCATTTATCGAAATAATTCTCTTCTTCGGAAGGAATGTCTACTTTTACTTTGGTCTCCTGGTGTGCGCCGTTGGTATCCAGGAAAGCTCTCTTCAGATCCACGATGGGCTTGCCTCTCCAGTTCAGTACCAGTCTGGGTTCCTCAGTAACAACTGCTACGGGAACAGCCTCCAGGTTCTCTTCCTTTGCATAGCCCAGAAAAGTATCTACATCCTTAGGATCTACTACCACTGCCATACGCTCCTGAGACTCGGAGATTGCCAGTTCCGTGCCATCCAGTCCGGCATATTTCTTGGGTACCTTGTCCAGATCTACGGTCAGACCGTCTGCCAGCTCACCGATGGCAACGGAGACACCGCCGGCACCAAAGTCGTTACATTTTTTGATCAGACGGCTGACTTCCTCACGACGGAACAGTCTCTGGATCTTACGCTCGGTCGGTGCATTACCCTTCTGTACCTCAGCACCACATGTCTCGATGGAAGTATCGGTATGTACCTTGGAGGATCCGGTCGCACCGCCGCAGCCGTCACGTCCAGTACGTCCGCCTAACAGGATGATGATATCTCCGGGATCAGAGGTCTCACGGATAACATTCCTGCGGGGAGCTGCGCCCATAACGGCACCGATCTCCATACGCTTTGCCACATAAGAAGGATGATAGATCTCTTTTACAAAGCCGGTAGCCAGACCGATCTGGTTACCATAAGAGGAATAGCCACTGGCTGCGCCTCTTACCAGCTTCTTCTGGGAGAGCTTGCCATGCAAAGTCTCGGATACAGGAACGGTAGGATCCGCAGCACCGGTGACACGCATTGCCTGATATACATAGCCACGGCCGGACAGGGGATCACGGATGGCACCGCCCAGACAGGTGGCAGCACCACCGAAAGGCTCGATCTCTGTAGGATGGTTGTGGGTCTCGTTTTTGAAAAATACCAGCCACTCCTCGGTCTCTCTATGGTCGCCGTAATCCATCTCCACGGGAACCACTACGGAGCAGGCATTGATCTCATCGGATTCTTCCATGTCATCCAGTTTGCCGTCTTTTTTCAGCTTTCTCATGGCCATCAGTGCCAGATCCATCAGGCAGACGAACTTGTCCTCTCTGCCTTTGAAGATCTCTTCTCTGGTATCCAGATAACTCTGGTAAGTGGTCTCTAAGGGAGAACGATAATAACCCTCACCGAATTCCACATCGGTCAGCTCGGTGGAAAAAGTGGTGTGACGGCAGTGATCGGACCAATAGGTATCCAGTACACGGATCTCCGTCATAGAAGGATCTCTCTTCTCATCATCATGGAAATATTTCTGGATATGCAGGAAATCTTTGAAGGTCATGGCAAGTCCCAGAGATTCATACAGAGCTTTTAAACTGCTCTCGTCCATATCTCTGAAGCCGTCAAAAACAGCAACATCAGCGGGATCATCATACACCGTGATCAGAGTATCCGGCTTCTCCATGCCGGTCTCTCTGGAATCTACAGGGTTGATACAGTAAGATTTGATCTTGGAAAATTCTTCGTCGGACACCTGTCCTTCGATCATATAAGTCACAGCGGTACGGATCACAGGTTCTTCGTCCTCTTTTAAGAACTTCACACACTGCACTGCGGAATCCGCTCTCTGATCGAACTGTCCGGGAAGGAACTCTACGGAAAATACTTTTGCATCCGCAGGAATCTCGATGGTCTCTTCATACAGATCATCTACGGGAGGCTCGGAAAATACAGTCTTGCAGGCTCTTGCAAACACCTCATCCGAAATATTCTCCACATCATAGCGGATAAACTCACGAACCTTTGCCACATCGATACCCAGATAATTTTTCAGTTCGTCGTGCAGCTCTTTTGCCTTGACGGCATAAGGTTCCTTTTTCTCTACATAGATACGTCTTACGTTGCTCATGTCTCTCCTCCGAAATTTTATACTATGCGACACTATTCAGAACCCCATTCGCAAAACCACATCTTGCGATGCTTACTTTTTGCTCATGTGGTTATCTCACCATATAAATATCATCAGATGCCCTTACAATGCGAGCCTTTGACGTACATATGATTATATTTACATGGTTCTGAATAGTATCATACAACATACTATATTTTCCCACAATAGCAGAAAACAACAAATTTAGATAGATTTTACCTGCCTTTTTGAACGGTTCGTCATTCATGCAGTCTGTGGATCAGCCGGTAAGCGATGTCCTTCTCGCAGATCAGGGCCTCCGTGTGGGCGAAAAATACGATGCCGTCCGTGGGGGCCAGAATCTTCTCCCTCACCGTTCCATCGTAAGGGTCTATAATTTCTGCCATCTCATTTCCATAGCGCACATCGTCTCCCGCATGTACTTTTCCCCGGAAAATTCCCGCCCGGTTCGCAGGTACATCACTCAGATCCTTTTCATATATAACATGACTGATATAGCCGGAATGACTCTCGTACCGGATCAGCCCCATACGTTTCAGGAAACGTAAGACCGCTGCCACCGCCTGTCTTGCACTCACCTCATCGATCTGGGTATTCTGATTCGTGTATACCGAAAAGGCGGCCGTCATCTCATCCTGCCAGTTATAATTCAGTGTCTTGGTATCGATGGGTACCGGCTTGCGCACCACCACATAAGGAAGTCCGAACAGATTCGCCAACGACGTATTCTGATAACCTGTCTCCATCATACGCACATGGGGCACGAATTCTCCCGGTCTGTAAAAGGACGTAAACTGGATCCCATAAACGTAGTCCCGGATCTCCGTAAGCAACGCATTGGTCAGACGGTCCGCCGGCTCCCCGTAATCATTTCCCGGAAAACTCCGATTGATATCCGCTTCCTTGACACCGAAAAAGCGGCGGCTGATATTCACGGAATAGGCATTGATGGTAGGAATCACCAGAATCTGTTTGCCGGCACTGATACAGCCGTTGTTTTCCAGTTCCCGCAGTGTCTTCACCAGTTGGGAACAGATATACATCTGCTGGATCTCATTGCCTCTGGCTGCGCCCACGATGCAGGCAGACTTCTCGCCCTTGCCGAACTGAAAGCCCTTGATGCGCATATCTTCTCTGTAGGTCGAATGTATGGTATAAATATCTCTCTCAAACATAATCTTTTCACTCCGTCAGGATCCGCGCCAGCAGATCTCCTTCATAGACCACCGGATAAGCTCTCAGGGTAAACAACAGCCCGCCTTTTGCGGTACGGATCTGCTGCTTCACCGTCCCTTCAAATGGATCCACCACTTCCCCGATCAGATCTCCTTTTTTCACATAGTGGTTGTGCTCGATCAGCGGCAGGAACACACCGTCTGACTTGCTGCGGATAAACTCCACCTCACCGTCACTGGATATCGCAGGCTCCTGCACCTTTGGCTCCGGGCCTGTCCAGATCCCCATTTCACTCATGATGTGGAAAATACCGTCCACGATCTGATTACCGAAGGATCTGTGGATGTCATGCCCCTGTCCCATCTCCAGCACCAGTGTGGGAACTCCCAGCAGATTCATGGAATGGGCCAGCGTCGATTCATGCACCGTGGCAGTGGCATTCATCCAGATCATGTCGGCATTGGTCATTTTCGCATAGGGAAGCAGTGCCTCCGCAAAATCTTCACTGAGTCGTACCTGTGGGATCTCACGCACAAAAATATCACTGGCGTGCAGATCGATACAAATATCGGATCCGATCAGGGAATCCACCACAGTTGCCGTGATCCGCTCCATCATATCCCCCGATGCGTCTCCCGGAAACATACGGTTCATATCCATATCCAGTCTCGGCACCGTCCGGCTGGCCATGTCGATTCCCAGCGGATTCAATGCCGGATAGATATCTACGATTCCTTTCAAATACTCCGGATGCTCTTTTACTCTTCGCGCCGTCTCATAACAGATGTACTGTCCCTCCAGTTCATCCCCGTGGATGCCGGACACCAGACTGATTCTGGATAAATTCCGTTCTTCTCCCTCCGGACGGATCCGGTTCCTGCGGATTGCCAGATGTCCTCCCGCCGGAAGTTCCATGCTGATGATCGTTTCTGTCATACTTACCTTTTCCCTCTCTTTATCTCTTTGCAGCTTTTCTATACAGAAAATGCTTCAGGAAACTTTCCCTGAAGCATCATCACCCGTTGTCTTATTAATCTTCTACACCCAATCCGCGCAACAGATACAGGATCTCACGATCCACCGCTTCCGCCGTCACGCCGATGGTCTGGGCCGAAATCTTCAGTCCTTCCAGCACAAACATAATATTTCTCGCAGTTCCCTCACAGTCCTCGCAGATAAACTCTCCGTTATCCACACCTGCCTCGATCAGTTTTTCAATGATCTTCACTGCGGAATCAAACTGCTTTTTTAAAATATTGTCTCTCTTGGGCAGTTCGTTTTCAAAATAGAATTCATAGGTAGCCTGCGTCAGTGTATTTTTCTTGCGCAGAAGCTCTTTCTTCTGCTCCTTTAAAAACAGAAGCAGGATATCCGCTGCGGTAGCATCCTCCGTAATACTGTCGGAAAATACGTCATCCGCCTCCTCACTCTCCATGCGCAGCACTTCCATGAAGATCTGACTGGTATTCTCAAAATATAAATAGAGTCCGCCACGGCTGATGTCGCAGGTCTCTACAATATCTTTCATCGTTACTTTTTTGAAGCCCTTCTCCACAAATACTTCTCTGGCTTTCTCTACGATATATCGCTTTTTCTGTACTGATTTTTCTCCCATGGATCTATCCTGCCTTTCCCCACTCAAAGCTTTCCGTTCGCCGGTGTCTTATCCCAGAATTCAATGATCTCCTGCATCTGTTTCAGTACCAGATAAAAGATCTGCTCCGATACCGCCTCGCTCCACAGATTTCCCTTTGTTCTGCCGCCTAAGACATATTTTGACAGGATTCCTCTGAGGATATCCCATTCCTTCCATCCTGCTTTCTGAATAATATCCCGCTCCTCCTGATGAGTGCGGATCCGGTGTCTTGTGTATACATAGGCATAGTTGCGATCCATCAGGGGACTTTTCGTCGCTTCCCTGACGAAATTCAGGAGAGTCCCGTCATATACCGGAAAAGACACGGAATTCACTCCGATATCCTGTCCGCTGTAGATAGAGCTGGCTCTCTTGCCGGCGCTCTGCTCCAGCCAGGGCAGGTAGGGAAGTAACGGCCTCACTGCCTGCTTATATGATTCCAGCAACTGCTCTCTGTATTCACTGCTCTGTTCCATAACCCCAATATACCTTTCCATGTACCGTTTTCTACCGAAAACATCGCTTTTTTCGTCTGTCAATGTAAAAGTGACACATATGTAGTTTTATTTTATCACATTTCTATCAAAAGTACAGTAGAAAATTGTTGGTATTATGGTGTATAATGTGTATTAAATATTTGTATGATAAGACGAGGTATTGGAATGGCTGGAATCGTATTGGAGAAGGGGAAAACTATATATAGCTATGGGCAGCCCATGACTGCATTGCATCTGATTACCAACGGTAAAGTAGATGTATCATATCCCGGCGGCTCTTATACTCTGGGAAAGGGAGACGTGATCAGTATCTGTGAGATCTGCTCCGAGATCCATCTGCTGGGCTATACCACGTTGGAGGATACAACGATCCTGACGTATCCCCTGACCAGTCTGGATTCCCTGAATGATATTCTACAGAAGCACCCGGACGTAGCACGTCTGTTCTGTCTGTCCTGTTTCCGTCAGATCAATATTCTGCTGAACCGCAGTTCCATTTCGGAATTGAACTGCAGTGAGCTGTATCGTACTCTGACAGATGATATTGCCACCTACAATACACTGTGTAGCCGTTACCGTCTGCAGGCGAGATCCCTGGAACATTTCGATGAGCTGAATGCTTTTCTTGGGGATGATTCACCGGACATCTGGCTGAACGGCTATTACATGGGCTTAAGCAGGATCCTGGCTTCGGACAATTACCGGATCCTGGTACAGGAGTCGGATCTGTCCATTGGTATGCTGCGTAAGGGAAGTCTGGACTTCCGCCGTACTTACCAGAGCCTGGAGGAACAGTTCCACTATCTGCAGCAGGTCGGTTCCTTCTATTTCCGGGAATCCGGCAACGATCTTTTTGATTTTTATACTTCTTTGTTCTATAAACTGGGACAGGATAATGAAGACAGCAAGGCGGTCTACGACCGCATTCACCGTATGCTTTCTAAGGCCGGCGATCTGTCCTTCATCGATCAGGAACTGTTTGCCTCCAGATCCCAGACCTTCCAGAGCAGCCTGAATCTCATGGAATCCAATGATTCCGCTGAGGCAGGTTCTTCCGGAGATTCCGAGATCCTTGGCAAGCTTGCCGGATCGCTGAACACTATTCTGGATTACGCCGGTTCGGATCTGGATACCGTGACCAGCTTCCGTCAGCATGTCCACGCTTACAAGCTGCTGTCCGACCGGGCTTCCCAGGATCAGGATGTCGCTCTTTTACGCAGACAGCTGACCGAAGAATTTTATCTGCTCTACTCCCTCCTGTTCACCCAGACGCTGGAACAGCCGAACATTCCCATGCCGGTCAAAATGTTTCTGTATTTCGGTTATGTGGATGAGGAGCTGGCCGGTCTGAAAAATGCAGTCACCCTGTACCGCATGGCAGAAGCCATGTCGGATCACAGCGATATCGGTGTCTATACCTTTTATGACTGGCTGATGGCCATCTTCCGCGGGAAGAAATCTCCCAGCCGGAACGAATTTGACCAGGATTATTCCGATTATATTCACAAACAAAAGGTCGGTGGCAATATTACGGATGCAGAGCTCAAGGCATTGGAGAACAATCCCATGGCCAAGGTCAATTACGAGCTCCGGAATATGTTCCCTCAGGTCAACAAGATCACCTTCGGACGGATCACTACTTTCTGTCCGCTGTTCTGCGCAGATGATGTGCTGAAGGATCTGGAAAGCTCCTATGTCACCGTTTCCCGTGTCTCCCAGATTCTCGAGGAGATCCGCCGGGTAGATTACACGGCATTCTATAGAGAAAGTCTGGATATGGAGCACATAGATGTCATGGGTAAGGAGACAATTCATCTGGAATATCTGCCGGACATCATCCTGATGCCCAACGTCGGTATCCGCGGTGTCATGTGGCAGGAAATTGAGGGCAAGCGCCGTAACAGCCCCGGTCGTATGGTCTTCTCCATTTTCCATCTGGAGGATCTTAAGACGACCTTCACCCACCTGACCGGTGAATTCCGTTGGGAGCTGTGCAAGAGAGTCCAGGGTAACCGCTGGAACGATGTCTCCATCAGTTCCCTGACCAGTGAATATTTCGATTATATCCAGTTCTACCGCAAGAACCATGATCTGAGTACAGAGGCCAAGGAAAAGGTAAAATCCAGCCTGCAGCGTGCCAAGAACAGTTTCAAGGAAATGTTCGTAAGGGATTATATGATCTGGGTGCTCTTCGAAGGTGCCGGTTCCCCGAGACTGAACAAAGTAGCCCGTCAGATCATGTTCACCTACTGCCCGTTCCCGGAGGATATTTGCAATACACTGACTCAGAACCCGTTGTATGCCGATCTTCTGGATCGCCGTAAGATCAAGGTAGCCCAAGGCTTACATCATCTGGATGTTCTGACCCGAAAGCTGCAAAACGGTAATATTCCGGTTCCCGAGACCGTGGCACAGGAACGCTATTATTTAAGTGGCAGCAAAAAAGCATAGCACATACATATAGCAAAAAGATTCACTCTCCACCCGGGGAATGAATCTTTTTGTTATGTTGTCTTATTTGCTTTCAGATACCTTATGCGTTTGCCAGCTGTTTGCCAAGTTCTCTGCACTCTGACAGGCCATCCTCGTCCGGTGTCTCATGGCAGATCAGGCCCTCACCGTTCAACACAGTAGCTCCTGCTGCTTCCATACGGGTGGTCCAGTCTCTCATCCACTCACCGTCTCCCCAGCCATAGGAACCGAACAGTGCGATCTTTTTGCCGGAAGCAAAGCCTTCCACATCACATACAAAAGGCTCCATCTCGGATTCCTCCAGGACTTCCGCTCCCATCGCGGGACAGCCCAGTGCAAACTTGGGAGCAGCCTTTAGTTCGTCAAGGTTGGCGCCGGTCACAAATACTACCTCCGCTTCCTTCCCGGTTTCCCGGATACCCTCTCCGATGGCCTCTGCCATAGCCTGGGTGTTACCACCCTGTGTCCAGAATACTACATAAATCTTATCCATTTATTTTTCCTTCCCTTCCGCACCTTTCCGTGCCTGTTTCTATGCTGCGGTACATCCGCAGATATCTATGATTTCTGTCATCTTTAATCCATAATGCAACAGCTGGATCAAATTTTCCCTGGCATATTCATATTTTTCAAAAAGTCTCTGTTTTCCTTCTTTATCCGCATATACTTTCCAATAACCGGTGCAGAGGCTGTTCTTCCCCTGATGTCTGATAAATCCTTCCACATCCTCCGGGGGATATCCTAACAGCAATCCCAGTTCGTGGGGGAACGGCTTCCCTCTCTCTGCATAGGTTTCATAACGATCGCAAAATACCGGCAAAATATCCTCCAGTCGATCGGATTCGTACCCTGCCTCCCGCAGCAGTTTCTGTACCTGCGGCATTTTCAGATACTTTTCCAGCCGGTCTTCCCGATACAACAGTATTACCATTTTCTCCTCTGTCTCCAACAAGGGATATAGGGAAAGCACACTGCCTTCAACGATCCTTCCCACCTGTGTAAAGCCTTCCGGGGAAATCGTCAGCAGATTGGAAATCTTAAGTCCCGTGATCAACGGTGCACACTGCAAAGCCAACTGTAGTTCCACATCGTCTGCTTCCATTTCACACAGGATCTCCCACGTTTCCTGACTCAATCAGCGCTTCACCTCCTGCCATCCAAAAGTCACTTGGTTAGTTGTAGCTAACCTATATAAATAATATAGAAAAAAGCAGTTCCCGTCAAGGGAACTGCCTGATAGAAATTCTCAACATATAAACTTTCAAAATAGCTTTGGGGATTTCCATTCTCAGATCTTTCTGCGGTCCAGCCCTGTACTGCGATAGTATTCCGCCTTGTCCTGATACATCCGTCTCTCGGACTCCGTCAGTAAATGATCCTTTCCCACGGCTTCCAGAGTGTTCACCGCTGCTCCTACTGCCATGGAGACATCATGAGCTGCCAGCTCTGTTTTTAATTCCTCCACCTTTTGATAGAATTCCTTTTCAGAAATTCCAGTGCACAGGACCACCAGTTCATCTCCGCCGATACGGAACATTCCATTTCCCTCAAATACACGTTTCAGGCAGTCACAGCACCTGCGGATCAGGCGGTCTCCGGCAGAATGTCCTTCACTGTCATTGATCCGTTTTAATCCTGTAATATCACAGTATACCACGCCGATGGGCTCGGTATGGTCCACCTGCTCAATGTACCTCTCCATAGCATAACGGTTCCCCAATGTCGTCAGCGGATCCGAATAGCTCATCACTTCCAGCTCCCGTACCAGATTTCTCTGCTTCAGGGACGATACGATAAAGTGTCCCATGATCTGCAGCATCTCCGACACAAATTCAAAATATCTGGTCGAAGGATTGTCTACTCCGTAGAAGCCGATTACTTTCCCATCATCATAAAGCGGAACCACCACCAGGGAATGAATATTCTGTCTTACCAGAACTTCATACATCTGCGGATCCACATCTTTCATTTCTTCCAGATTCTCTGTGACAATACTCTGATTCTCATCAAACTTCCGATACCATTCCGCACAGATCTCCGGCGGTAGATCCTGAAGGGTATCCTTTTCCGGTGCGACTCCCTTGGCTACCCATTCGTATGTATTGTGGTCATGATCGTGGTCATCCTTTTCAAAAATATAGGCCCGTTCCGCTTCCAGATTCTTTCCGACAAATTCCAGCAGCACCTGCAATGTCTGATCCATGCTCTCCTGCCGCTGTGCCACACGGATGGCTTCATTCAACGCAGCCTCCATATTACGGTAATCTTCGGATTTGTGCCCTCTCCCATTCAGATTGCCACAATCTATGGCGATTTCCATACGGTATTTTCTCCCGTCATCTTCTACCAGTGTGTCCTTGATATGAAGTTCTCTTCGCAGCAGCGGATTGTAATATTCCCATTCCTTAAAAAAACCCGGCTTTAACTGTTCATTATTACACATGCCACAGGGCAGAGAATTTCCCTGCAATATCTCATAACACTTTAACCCAATGATCTCTTCAAGACTTTGAAATCCATAGCTCTTCAGAGTCTTCTTGTTCATATATATCAATTCATGAGTCTCTGCATCTGCCACATATACATATTCACCCAGATTCTCGAAAAATTCCCATATTTTACTCATATACGCCAACCTGCTTCCGTATTCTTCCCCTCATTATAATTAATCAGTATACACTTGCAAACGCTTTACGGCAAGCCTGTTCTCTCAAAAATGTCTGTAATAATCTCACATCATCCGTGATCACACCGTCCGCCCCACAGTTTACGATCCGAAGCATGGCGCCGGAAGTATTGGCTGTCCACCCGTATACCGACTTTCCGCAGTAATGAATGGCATCTACCATATCCACTGTAAGATTTCTCCCCTCGATACTATAGCTGTCGGCATAGTCCAGCTCATAATCCTCTTCTTCCAGATCATGGGCAATAAAAACTGTTGAAATCCCCGGTTCCAGCTCCTTCATTTTCTGCAGGATTCCCTTGTTCATGGAGCCTATAATACACTCATCCACCATATCATAATCCTGCAGCAGAGTCAGCACGCTTTCCTCCAGTGCATCCTCCTGTCCGGTATATTTCAGTTCGATCATCAGAGTGATCCTGCCTCTGGCACAGGCAAGCATTTCTTCCAGTGTCGGGATCTGTTCTCCCCGGTATGCTGCCGAAAAACCGCTGCCCACTTCCAGGGTTTTGAGAGCATCTGCCTCCGCATCCCATACGCAGATATCCTCTCCTGTGGTCCGTTTAAAATTACTGTCATGCATAACGATCAGGGTTCCGTCCGACAACTGCTGCACATCAATCTCTGCAATAGGCGCTCCATCCCGGATGGCCTGTTCCAGGGCCGCCACCGTGTTCTCCGGAGCTACTTTTGCCCCCGCCCGATGCGCTACCACGATCACAGGAGCGTCTTTACCTGCGGCCTGTACCTGCGGCAATACACCATATGTCAGAAAATAGAGGCAGAGAAGCATAACAATCGCTGTTTTTCTGATAATTTTCATCACATTGCCCTCCCATGAAAGTTATTTGTCAATTTTATTGTAACTATTGACTATAAACTCCATACAAGGAAAATGTTAACTTTTTGTAAATATTCAGAGCCACGTAAATATAACCGGAGGAACGTCGAATGCTTGCATTCGTAAGATCCTCTGGCTATATTTATGTGGCGAAGTAACCACATGAGCAAAAGGAAAGCATCGGAGATGCGATTTTGCGAATGGGGTTCTGAATATTACGACTATTCAGAGCCATGTAGCTTCAGGCAGGGTATTCGGCAGATGCTTGCATACGCAAGAATATCTGCCTGAAGTTATAGGGCGAATTATCGTTCTGAATCGTCGGTAAGCCCGGATAAGCGTACTCACTTCCGTAACATCACTACCAGCTCATGAGCCAGCAGTGGAAATGCTGCCAGTACATTCAATAGCAGCCATTCCTGTCCGGACAGATGGGAGGTTCCGAACGCTCCGATGAGAAACGGTACTTCCGTTACCGCAAACTGCAGCGCAAATCCAATAACACAGGCCAACACCATCAGCGGATTATCCCAGGGTCTCATGGCAAATACGGACTTCTGCATATCCCGCATTCCCACTGCATGATACAGCTGGCACATTCCCAGTACTGTAAAAGCATAGGTCTGGGATCGGGCAAGTATTTTTTCCCGGGACAGTAATTCACGAAGTCCCTCCACCCAGTCAGACAGATTCCAGGACAGTTCTCCCCTGCCTGCCAGGATCCCACAGGGCAATACCAGAAATGCCGCCAGACCGATACCGGTGATCAGCGCTCCATAGAGTAAGGTACAGGCCATTCCGCCCCGGGCGAACAGACTCTCCGCTGCTTTTCTTGGAGGACAGCGCATCAGGCTTTTTCCGTCATTTTTATCCACTCCCAGTGCCAACGCCGGAAGGGAATCCGTGATCAGATTGATCCACAGTATATGACTGGATTTTAGAGGGGACGCCAGCCCCAGAGCCACTGCTGCAAACATGGTCATCAGTTCCCCGAGATTGGAGGACAGTAAAAATATCACCGACTTGCGGATGTTTTCATAGACGCCTCTGCCTTCCTCGATTGCCTTTTCAATCGTTGCAAAATTATCATCCGTCAATATCATGTCCGCCGCCTGTTTAGCCACATCCACGCCGGTTCCCATGGCTACACCGATATCTGCTGCTTTCAGAGAAGGAGCATCGTTCACACCATCCCCTGTCATGGCCACAATCTCCCCATTCTGCTGCAGCCCCTTCACGATCCGTACCTTCTGGGCCGGAGTCACTCTGGCATAAACCCTGATATTCCTGATCCTCCTGGCAAAAGAAGCATCATCCAGATGATTCAGTTCTTCCCCTGTAATACACTGACTGCGATGCCCTGCAATCCCCAGCTGTCTGGCAATGGCATAGGCGGTATCCACATGATCCCCGGTGATCATTACTGTAGATACACCTGCACGGCGGAAAATCTCCACCGCTTCCTCCGCCTCCGGTCTGGCAGGATCACGCATCCCCACAATTCCCAGGAATGTCATACCTTCTTCCCCACACCCGGGAGTGTTTCCGCTCTGTGCTGCCGCCAGTGTCCGAAGCGCCAGGGAATTCATGAGTTCTACAACCTCACTGATCCTTTTTCTCTGTCCGGCTGTCATTGGCACACTTCTTCCGTCCTGTAAAATATGAGTGCAGTGCTGTACGATCACATCCGGTGCCCCCTTCGTATAGGCAATGCTTCCCTTATGCCCTCCGTTTTTCGGGATTCTGTGATAGGTCGTCATCATCTTCCGGTCCGAATCGAAAGGCTTTTCATCATAGCGGGGGTACTGCTTCTCCAGACGTTCTCTATGCATCCCCATCTTCTCTCCGAAGTCTAAGAGCGCCAGTTCCGTTGGATCTCCGATCCGTTGCTCTCCCTGCAGGGAAGCATCGTTGCACAACAGCATTCCCCGGAGCATCTCCTGTACGCATCGGGATTCTCCCCTGCCATTGCTGCCGGCAGCATCCTCCAGCACATCATACCACCAGCATTTTTCCACCGTGAGCCGGTTCTGGGTCAGTGTGCCGGTCTTATCCGAGCAGACCACGCTGACCGCTCCCAGAGTCTCAACGGAAGGCAGTCTGCGGATGATCGTATGTACTTTGACCATTCTGGTCACTGACAATGCCAGACAGATCGTCACCACTGCCGGCAGACCTTCCGGCACCGCAGCCACCGCCAGGGAAATCGCCACCAGCAGCATTTCCGGAATATTTCTGTGTTGAAATACCGCCAGCAGAAACAATGCCGCACATACTCCCAGCGATAAAATACTCAGAAGCTTTCCCATATCCCCCAGACGTTTCTGTAACGGTGTCATTTCCTCTTCCGTATCTGTGATCATGGAGGCGATCCTGCCGATCTCCGTGGCCATGCCCGTAGCTGTCACGATTCCTTCTCCGTGGCCATGGGTCACCACAGTAGACATATATACCATATTGACCCGTTCAGCCAATGGAATCTCGTGTCTGCAGTCTGCCAGAAACAGCGCATCTTTTTCCACAGGTACCGATTCTCCGGTCAGGGCGGATTCCTCTACCTGCAGATTGGAGCTTCTGGTCAGCCGTATATCCGCAGGTACCTGTGCCCCTGCCTCCAGGTCTACCAGATCGCCCGTCACCAGTTCCGCCGCCGGAATCTCCTGACGGATACCTTCCCTGATCACAATGGTCTGTGGACTGGTCAGCTTTTTCAACGCTTCCAGTGCTTTTCGGGCTTTTCCCTCCTGCAGCATGCCCACCAGGGCATTGACCATTACCACAGTGCCGATGATCACGGCATCACTGAGCTCCCCCAGAAAGACGGATACCACAGCTGCGATCAATAATATGTAGATCAGCGGGTCCTTTAACTGCTCCAGAAAAAGCTGTATTTTCGTCTTTTTTCTGGCAGCTTTCATTTCATTTCTGCCATTTTGCTGTAAACGACGAAAGGCCTCACCATCGGTAAGGCCCTTCACTGCGTCACTTTTCAGTTCATTTACGGTTTCCTGTATATTCTGTTTTTCGAACACGGCTGCCTCCAATGCTTGTTTCTATTAAGCATTGTATGTCATATCTTCAGAATTCATTACACCGAATCATCGTACATTTTGATCTCTTAACTGGAATGCTGCGGTCAGCTCGTTCATGTTGGTGGCCTGTGCAGACAATTCCTCACTGGTGGCAGAAGTTTCTTCTGCGGTCGCAGAGTTGTTCTGCACCACTGTGGATATCTGTTCAATGCCCTGTTCGATCTGCATCATGGCATCTGCCTGTGCCTTGGATTCTTCCATGGCTTTCTTGGACTCGTTGGCCAGATCCTCAATGCCTTCCACGACCTTCTGCAATGCTTCGGCTGTCTTGTCCGTGATCTGGTTGCCATGCTCAATCTCCTGCAGGGAAGTCTCAATCAATTCTCTGGTATGTACCGCAGACTGTGCACTGTCATCTGCCAGCTTACGGATCTGATCCGCAACCACTGCAAAGCCTCTTCCGGCCTCTCCTGCTCTGGCTGCCTCAATGGCTGCATTCAGGGACAACAGATTCGTCTGGGATGCGATATCCTCAATCTCACCGATAATATCGCTGATCTGCCTGGAAGTATCGTTGATACGCTGCATGGCATCTGTCAGACCCTTCATTTCCTCTCCGCTGTCCTTCGCCTGCTGCTGGTAATCCATAGCCTTCTGGTAAGAACCTCCCAGCGCCTTGGCATTCTTCTCCACGATCTCGGTTACATTCGTGATGGTAGCCTGCAGTTCCTCTACGGAACCGGCCTGGTCGGTAGCACCTTCCGCAAGTCCCTGGGCAGCATCTGCCATCTGGTTTGCCCCCAGAGATACCTGTCCCACTGCCGTCTTGATCTCATTAAGTGTCTCACTGAGCTTATGGTTCAGCTTACGGATAGATTCCAACAGTCCCTGAAAGTCTCCCACATAGGCTTCTGCACACCCTGAAGTCAGTGCGAAGTTTCCTTCCGACATTTCTCCCAACAGATAATCCGCATCGCCGATGACCTTCTGCAGATTGCCGGATAGTGCTGCGGTAGCCTCTGCCAGGATCTGTGTCTCATCCTGTGTCCGGATCACAGGTGCCGGAGTATGCAGATCGCCTTCCGCCAGCTGACGTATTCTTTCGGTACATTCCGCCACCGGTTCACCGATCGCCTGACCGATCTTTTTTGCCCTGCGCACACTGAAACATAAAGCTGCAGCACCTATTGCTACACCAATGACAATACATACAACGGAAGAACCAAGGAAATCTGTCAGTGGTGCATTTACTGCCACGCTCCATCCATTGGTTCCTTCTATTGGTGCATAAGCCTGTATTGTGATGGTTCCGCCTTTCATATAAGTGCCATATCCGATTGCTCCGGTCATCATCTTCTGCTCTATCTTTGCAATTCCCCGCAAAGATCTGTCCGTCTGAGACAGTTCAATGTTGCTCTTCTGCTCCTGGGCAATCGCAGAATCACAGTGAGCAATGGTGATACCTGTTTCTCCCAACAGATAGCACTCGGAATTCTTACTGACAGAGACTGCCGCAGCAATATCATTTAAGAACTCCGGATCCGGCACAACGAATACCACGCCGACAATATCACCATTCTTATCTCCATCTGCATATACGGGTGCGGAAATGATAACACTGAGCTTACCGTCTGTCTTTGCAATCACGGGATCCGATACCACGACCTCTCCCTGCATGGATCTCTTAAAATAATCGCGGTCACTATAATCAGTTCCGTCATAAGCACAGATACCGTTGGCGCCGATCAGCTTGCCTCTGACCATTCCATAAGCTTCCACACGCTGGTTGATATACTGCTGCTTCTGCTCCTGGGTAAATACCGGAGAAGACAGCTGGTAACTGCATCCGAGTTCGGATACTATCGTCGTTGTCACCCGTAGTTCCTCATTGATACGGTCTGCGGAAATCTCTGCCACCACCAGCATATCGCCTTCCAGTGTTCTCATGGTACTGGACAGATTCAGGATCACGGTAAGGATGGCCAACGGAATAATTGAGAACACTACCAGCCTGCTGATTGCCTTCTGCAGACGTTCCCGGATCGTCGTCATGCCGGGTGTCTTCCCCTTTGTGCCCTTCTGTGATGCTTTTGTACTCATATGCCCTCATTTCTGCGCTGCATTTTTATTATATGCTTTATTTTCCTGTACTCTATGAAGTGACCACTTATCCGGCAGCGCCCGGATATCCCATGCATTTCCTTTATTTTGAGACGGTGATCTTCTGCTGAGATACTCAATTCAATGATATCAATTTTATTCTACCATGATTCAAGAGAATTTGCTATCTTTTGAAGCAGAAAAAAAGAGTTAATATTCCGTTAAGAATATCAACTCTCTCCTGTCATTTATCTCTCTATCCCCTCATGATAAGAAATACCCTGTTAATAGCCGAACTCCTGGGCAAAATACAACTTGCCATTGGTCTCATAGACCGCAATGCTGCAGGTGGTAAAATCGCCTGCCAGAATATTCGCTGCGTGTGTAGGAGAAGCCATCCAGGCATCTACTACACTCTGTGCGGAATCATAGCCCTTCGCCAGATTCTCGCCCCACATCAGTTCACTGTTCACTGTGTACCAGTCCTTACCGTTGGGTCTGGTATGGGAAAACTTGGAAGCTGCTTCCTGTGCTCTTACCATAGCGCAGGACTCCAAACCGTTGCTCCAGTTCAGTGCTGCCAGGCCGTTCTCTGCTCTCTTCGCGTTTACAATATCCAACGCATCGATAGCCATGGCACGAAGTTCATCTGCACGGGCCAGCTCAGCTTCACTCATACCGGCTTTTCTCACAGAACCCGCCAGTGCCACTGCCTCTTCATCGAACCAGACAGTTCCGTCATCCGTGGCAGGATCACGGCTTACAGAGGATAATTCTGTACTCTTGCCGCAGCCTGCAAGGCTCAGCACCATGATGACTGTCAGAACAAGACTCATCCATCTTTTTTTCATTTGTTCTACCTCTTCTTTCCTTGATTGTTTATAGTAAATATATGTTTATTCGTTATGATTGCTTCTTCTTAATAATAAGCCATGCTCCCAGCCCTGTCAAGGAAAGGGCAAAGCCCAGATTCCATGTATTGGAATCATCGCCGGTCCTGGGTCTTCTGGAAGCTCCCAGGACTGCTCTGTCCGCCAATGGTGTAGGATCATCGGTAATGCTTACAACCCGCTGACGTCTTACACCAAGCACCTGAGGTGTTACCGGGGTTGCCGGCTCAGACGGTGTACCGGGAGTATCCGGGGTATCGGAATCATCCGAATCGTCCGGAGTATCCGGGGTTGCGGTCGGAGTAGTGGCCGGCGTGGGTGTGGTATCCGGTGTGCCTGTCGGCGTAGGCTCCGGAGCAGCACTGGGAGTAGGTTCCGGGCTGATAGTCACGGGCGGAGTAACCCCCGGCTCTCTGGACAATTCAAACTGCATTCCGAAGCCGTATCTGGTCATCTGATAGCCGTTGTTGGCCAACACACCGTTAAGGTTAGTGGTGATCTTCACTTCTCCGTCCTTTAACAGGTCGGATACCAGAGTATCTGCATAGGAACCTTCCTGTCCGTTTTTCAGCATCCGGTCATACAGACCTTCACCGTCAAAAGTATATACATTATGATATGTCGTGTAATATAAAGCATCTGCTACTGCAGAACAGCTCTCCGCTACTGTGGTATCGGCGGTTCCGTTGGTCAGGATTGCCAGTTCCTCTGCCGTAAGTTCTGAAAAGCTGTAGACCTTATTTCCTTCTTCTCTGGAAGTATTGTTGAACCAGTCTAAGTAATACTGTGCCAGGCAGCTCTGCGTAACCTCTTCCGGCTTCATTTCTTCGCTGCCATATCCTCTTTTCAAAAGAGCCTCTCCGACAATCGCATCCGTAACCTTGCCTGCGGTGATTCCGAGATCCCGTAACGGAGCATTTAAAATACGGCGGGGCAATGTACAGAACGCTCCCACTTCACCGATCTCATAACCTTCAAAACCACTGGACAGAACCGTTACTTTCTCTCCTGCCTTAGGCGCCGCCGGGATCGTACCGATCGTGGCCTTTGCAGGATCATACTGATACTCCTTATTGCTCTCATTTACCAGCTTTATGTTGTAGTACAGGGTATCTCCGGGCTCTGCCGCATTTCCTCCTGCCACGGTACCGTTCAGATAACCGATGGCATCGGACAGATTAATTCTTACCTTGTCCGGGGCATTGCTGTGGATCGTAATGGTGATCGTTGCATCATAGGTCACCCTGCCGGTGCCGCTTTCCCAATGCTGTTCCAGTTCCGGAGTTGTAGTAATGGTAATACCTTCGGAAATATAATGGAACACTGCGCCGTTCTCATTCTGTTCAAAAGTTACCGTTCCCGTGGGATATTCATAATAATCTACTGCGGATACCCCGGGAATCCTGTAATCGTATCCGTCATAATTGGTCCAGGTCTCTGTGGGTGTAGTCACATACCATACCGTGGCAATGGTGACTCCACTGAAGGACCGACCGGTGGTGAGCAACTGATCCATAAAACTTTCCGTTACATTTTCACCATACAAGACGCCGTTGTTGTCATTCACATACTGTTTTACATCCTCAAGGGTTTTTTCGCAGTTTTCTTTATAATAGGAAGTGCCTTCGCTGTCTCCACCGTAATAAACATAGTGTAACAAATCTGCGGGCTTGCAGTCAGAATATTTGTTTACATCTAATGCTACGAATCCAACGCACTGCCAGCTTGCTCCGTTACTTCCGGTTAACTTTCCTTCGGCATCTACCCCTGTATTATCCACAGAAAGATATTTAAAGGTTTCAGCATCATCCAAAGTCATCTTATGACCTGCAAACAATGAAAAATCTCCGTTTGCCGGCTTGTAATTATTGGGCCAAATGTTGGGGCTGGCTACCTGTCCTCCCACATATTTTGCCATGGTGCCTCCAGCAAGAATCACCGTTTTGATGGTGGGATAGGATTTCCCTTCCACAGCAACGCTACTGTCGTTTCCGCTTACACTCGCCATTTCAACGACATCGTTCTGCTCATTCTGTGTTGCTTCTTCTGCCTGTACTGTAAATCCGGTGTTGGAGACGCTGCTGATCAGCAGTGCCGCTACCAGAGTTTTTGCCAGTTTGGTCTGTATTACGTTTTTTAACTTCATTTCTGTTTCCCCTCAAAACCAGTATTTCTGTTTTTATTACTTCTTTTTACTCTCCTAATAAGTAAGACTGCGCCAAATGGAAAAAGGACCAGATTTTGAAAAATTTTTCAAGATTCTGATCCTTTTATACTTTTACAGCTAAGATCGGCTGTCGTTCCGTTCCTGTTTAATGTTCTTTTCGCTTAAGAACAAGCCATGCTCCCAGACTCGTCAGGGAAAAGGCAAAGCCCAGATTCCAGGCATCGGAGTCATCGCTGGTCTGCGGTCGTCTGGATGCTCCGAGGACTGCTCTGTCCGCTAAAGGAACTGCCTCGTCCTCGATGGTCACCATTCTACGGCGTCTTGCACCAAGTACCTGCGGGGTGTCCGGGATTCCACCGGCCGGTGTGCCGGGATCTGCCGGGGTACCGGGATCATTCGGGGTGCCGGGATCATCTGGTGTATCATCCGGAGTATCGGGTTCATCCGGGGTGTCAGGTGTTGCGGTTGGTGTTGCTGTTGGTGTAGGTTCCTCGGTTACTACCGGTACCGTCGGCGTAGGCGTAGGCTCCTCGGTTACCACCGGTGTCGGCGTAGGCTCCTCGGTTACTACCGGCGTAGGCGTAGGCTCCTCGGTTACTACCGGCGTAGGCGTAGGCTCCTCGGTTACTACCGGCGTAGGCGTAGGCTCCTCGGTTAC
>OGJO01000518.1_pt1 | contig 22201 bp, 23 predicted proteins | sample 1572121 | NCBI WGS metagenome assembly OGJO01 (sample SAMEA2582081, study PRJEB24529) | metagenome | biome: Human gut stool | place: China | collected 2011
TACAAGAGTTCGCTTTCGCCGTTCGGCATCAAAATGGTGGACAGGGTGAGCGGTCGCCCGCTGCATATCGACATATCGGATTTGCCCATGAAGAAAGGCATCACGACCAACCGCAACAAGTTCATACTTGGGCCGAGCGGGTCGGGTAAGTCTTTCTTTACCAACCACATGGTGCGTCAGTATTACGAGCAGGGGGCGCACGTGCTGCTGGTAGATACGGGTAACAGTTACTTGGGGCTGTCCCAGCTTATCCACAACCGCACGCACGGCGAGGACGGGATTTATTTCACCTACACCAACGAGAACCCGATAGCGTTCAACCCGTTCTATGTCGAGGACGGGGTATTTGACATCGAGAAGAAAGAGAGTATAAAAACCCTTATACTCACCCTGTGGAAGCGGGACGATGAAGCCCCCAAGCGGTCGGAAGAAGTGGCGTTGTCCAATGCGGTAAGTGCCTATATCGAACGTATCACGGGCGACAGGTCGGTAACGCCCTGCTTCAACACGTTCTACGAGTTTGTCCGGGATGATTACCGCCGACAGCTTGAACAGAAGAACGTCAGGGAAAAGGATTTTGACATAAACAATTTCCTGAACGTGCTTGAACCGTACTATCGTGGCGGTGAGTACGACTACCTGCTGAACTCCGACAAGGAACTGGATTTGTTGCACAAACGCTTCATTGTCTTTGAGTTGGACAACATCAAAGACCACAAGATTTTATTCCCGGTAACGACTATCATCATCATGGAAGCCTTTATAAACAAGATGCGCAAGTTAAAGGGAATAAGGAAGTTAATACTAATCGAGGAAGCGTGGAAAGCGATTGCATCGGCGAACATGGCGGACTATATCCGCTACCTCTACAAAACCGTCCGAAAATATTTCGGGGAAGCGATTGTAGTCACGCAAGAGATTGAGGATATTATTTCTTCCCCTATCGTGAAAGAGAGTATCATCAATAACTCGGACTGCAAAATCCTGTTAGACCAAAGAAAATATCTCAACAAGTTTGACAGCATACAGAACCTCTTGGGACTGACCGACAAGGAGCGTTCGCAGATATTGTCTATCAACATGGCGAACCACCCCGGACGGAAGTACAAGGAAGTTTTCTTCTCGCTGGGCGGCACGCAGTCGGCGGTGTACGCCACAGAAGTTTCATTGGAAGAATATTACACCTTCACGACAGAGGAAAGCGAGAAAATGGAACTGTTCGCACTTGCCGACAAGCTGGGCGGCAACCTTGAACTGGCTATCAAGAGGCTTGCAGAAAGCAAACGTAATCCCCAATCATCAACAACTTAAAAATCAGGAACATGAAAAGAACAATTCTCCTTATGGCGGTATGCCTTTGCTTCATCGGCAAGGCATCCGCACAGTGGGTGGTGTCAGACCCCGGCAACTTGGCGCAGGGCATCATCAACACCACCAAGCAGATAGTGCAGACTTCCACCACTGCCAAGAACACGCTGGACGGCTTCATGGAAGCGCAGAAGATTTTCCAGCAGGGTAAAAAATATTACGATGCGCTCAAAGCGGTACACGATGTTGTCAAGGGCGGCATCAAGGTGAAGAAGTCCATTGAGCTGGTGGCGGAAATATCCGAAATCTACGTGCGAAACTATCAGAACATGCTGGCAGACCCGAACTACACGCCGGATGAACTCACCGCCATTTCAGCCGGGTACGCCAAGCTGCTCTCCGAAAGTGCGGACGTGTTGCAGGACTTGAAGAATGTAGTGAACGTGACGGGCATGTCGCTGACGGATGCCGAAAGGCTGGCGGTAATCAACAACGCCTATAAAAGCCTGCTCAACTACCGCAACCTCGTGAACTACTACACCCGAAAGAACATATCCGTGTCCTACCTGCGGGCGAAGAAGAAGAACGACACCGACCGGGTGCTGGCTCTCTACGGCTCGGCGGATGAACGCTACTGGTAACATATAAATCGGTATGCCTATGTTATTAGCAGCGGTGGATTTTGACAACCTGCACCAAGTGTTGCGGGTGCTGTACGATGAAATGATGCCCTTGTGCAGCAACATGACGGGGGTAGCCAAAGGAATAGCCGGGCTGGGTGCGCTGTTCTATGTAGCCGCCAAAGTGTGGCAGTCGCTCGCACGTGCCGAACCCATAGACGTGTACCCGCTCCTGCGTCCCTTTGCGCTGGGGCTGTGCATCATGTTCTTTCCCACGTTCGTGCTGGGGACTATCAACACGGTATTGTCGCCAGTGGTGAAAGGGTGCAACCAACTTATGGAAACGCAGACTTTCGACATGAACGAATACCGGGCACAGAAAGACCGACTGGAATATGAAGCCCTGATGCGTAGCCCCGAAACGGCTTACCTCGCTTCGGACGAGGAATTTGACAGGCAACTGGAAGAACTGGGCTGGTCGCCCTCCGATATGGTAACTATGACGGGTATGTATATGGACAGGGCGGCGTACAATATAAAGAAGTCCGTCCGGGACTGGTTCAGGGAACTGCTGGAAATGCTCTTTCAGGCGGCGGGGCTGATTATAGACACGCTGCGCACGTTCTTCCTAATCGTGTTAAGCATACTGGGTCCGCTGGCGTTTGCGATTTCCGTCTATGACGGTTTCCAAAGCACGCTGACCCAGTGGATTTCACGCTATATATCCATTTACCTGTGGCTACCCGTGTCGGACTTGTTCAGCAGCGTGCTGGCACGCATACAAACCCTGATGCTACAAAAAGACATCGAGCAGCTTTCAGACCCGAATTTCATTCCTGACGGGAGCAGCACCGTGTATGTAATCTTTATGATTATCGGCATCGTGGGCTACTTCACCATTCCAACGGTGGCAAGCTGGATAGTGTCGGCTGGCGGTACGTCTGCCTATAACCGCAACGTGGCACGGGCTGGGTCAATCGCCGGGGCGGCGGTCGGTGCGGCAAGCGGGAAAGTAACCGGGAAACTACTCAAATAACCAACATCAATATTTAGTATATGGAATTTAAGTCATTAACGAACATCGAAACGAGTTTCCGGCAAATCCGGCTCTTTGCGCTGGTATTCATCTGCCTGTGCGCACTGGTGACGGGCTTTGCCGTGTGGAACTCGTACAGCTTCGCCGAAAAGCAGCGGCAGAAGATATACGTCCTCGACAACGGCAAAAGCCTGATGCTGGCACTCTCGCAGGACATGGCACAGAACAGACCCGTGGAAGCGAAGTCGCACGTGCGGCGTTTCCACGAACTTTTCTTCACCTTATCACCCGACAAGGGGGCTATCGAAAGCAACATCAAACGCTCGCTGTTCCTCGCCGACAAGACCGCTTTCAACTATTACAAGGACTTGGCGGAAAAGGGCTACTACAACCGGGTGATTTCCGGAAACGTCACGCAGACGGTGGAGATTGACAGCGTGAAGTGCGACTTCGACCAGTACCCCTACAAGGTGAACACGTATGCCCGCCAGTTGATTGTCCGGGAAAGCAGCCTGACGGTGCGAAGCCTTGTCACCTCGTGCCGGTTGCTTAACGCCACACGGAGCGACAACAACCCGCACGGCTTCATCATCGAAGCGTTCACCATTACCGAGAACAAGGATTTGCAGACCATTAAAAGATAGCCTTATGGAAAGAAAACGAAACCACATCGAAAAGGTGCGGGACTGGGCGGACGACCGCCTGCGCCGAATGTGCGGACGGATTACGCCGGGCAAAAGGCTGGCGGTTATCCTCGTGATGTTCTTCTTTTTCGGCGGCTTGTCTATCTACATCACCGTTTCATCAATCTACAATATCGGGAAACGGGACGGGCAAAGGCTGCAAATAGAACACATCAGACAACTGCCGTTGCACGGCAATGACACAACCAAAAGTATCAACCCGTTAAACAGACCGCAATATGGAAGAAGTACAGAAGAATGAGAACGGCACGACCGTACCGCAGGCGGACGGGAAGCCGAAAAAGGAAGATAAACCCAAACGGGAACTTACCCCGCAGCAGGTGCAGCAGCGCAGGAAAATGATAGTCTTCCCGCTGATGTTCCTTGCCTTTGCAGGGTGCATGTACCTGATATTCGCACCCTCCGGCAAAGAGGACGTGAATGTGGAAAGCGTGGGCGGCTTCAATGCCGACATACCCCTGCCCGCAGAGGACGGGATTATAGCCGACAAGCAAAAGGCTTACGAACAGGCGATGATAAGCCGCAGGCAGCAGGAGAAGATACAGTCCTTGCAGGACTTCGGTTTCACCGGGAACGATGAAGCGGAAGAACCGCAAGCGGAAATCGACCTGATGCCGGAAGAGGATGCGAAGCCCCAAAGGGGCGGCGGTGCTTCTTCGGCATACGCTTACCGGGACATCAACCGCCAGTTAAGCACGTTCTACGAAACGCCCCCTGTGGACGAGGAAAAAGAGGAATTGAAACGGCAGGTGGCGGAACTGACCGACCGACTGAAACAGCAGCAGAACGCCACGCCTACGGCTGACGACCAAATGGCACTCTTGGAAAAGTCCTACGAGCTGGCGGCAAAGTACATGAACGGCGGGCAGGGACAAGTCGCACAAGTCCCGGTAACGGGCGACATTGACCGCAAGCCGGATGCGGTGGCGGTGCAGGCTGTCAGGGAAACGACCGTTTCGGGATTGCGGCAGCCCATGAGCGATGCCGACTTCATCCGGGCTTACAGCCAGCCACGAAACTACGGCTTCAACACGGCAGTAGGCACGGGGTACGCTATGGGAAAGAACACGGTAGCCGCCTGCATCCACCAAGACCAAACGCTGACGGACGGGCAGGCGGTGAAACTACGGCTGCTCGAACCCATGCAGGCGGGAAACATAGTCGTGCCGAAGAATACCCTTGTGGCGGGGACGGCAAAGGTGCAGGGCGAGCGGCTTGACATACTGGTGTCCTCGATTGAGTACGCTGGCAACATCATCCCGGTGGAACTCGCCGTGTTCGACACGGACGGGCAAAAGGGGCTTTCCGTCCCGTCCTCTATGGAGCAGGAAGCGTTCAACGAAGCTATGGCGAATATCGGAAGCGGGCTGGGTACAAGCATTTCCTTTGCCCAAAGTGCCGGGCAGCAGGTGGCTATGGACGTGACAAGGGGATTGCTGCAAGGAACGTCCGGCTACCTCGCCAAGAAGTTCCGAACCGTGAAAGTGAAGCTGAAAGCCGGGTACAGGGTGATGCTTTACGCCAAACAACAATAACCATTTTATCAACCGTTAAAATTTCAATTAGCAATGAAACAGATTTTTGGATTGTTCGCCCTCTTGCTGGGCGTGTGTGCGGCAAACGCACAAACCACTGACACCGTGAAGTATGCGGCTGGCAACGACTTGTACCGGGGGATTACCCGGAAACTCCCGTACCGCCAAATGGTTACGCCCTACGGCGTGGAAGTGACCTTTGCCAAGACGGTGTGCGCCCATAAGGGTGAGTAATAAATATCTCCTTTGCAAGAGATTAGGTTAGAGTTCAAATGAGACCTACCACCATCCGACTTATCCGGAGGGGAAACCCAAAAGGGAGCATAGCATGTCGGAAAAGTCATAAGTCAGCCAGTTGCCAAGCTGCGACTGAATGGCAAGGTGGAAAGACAAATATAAGGATGAAGCCCGAATTGGTTAAACGACAGTCCTGTTGCACCTTAGCGAGCAATGACGGAAGGCAACTACAAACGTCATGTCGTAGTTCTCTGACGGAGTACCGTTACGTTCAGAGCAAAAGAACTAACTACGAAACAACCGCAATAAGCGGATTAATGGACGGAAATCGCATCCGACAATTTGTCAAGCAAATAGTTATTACTTATCTAAATGGGGATTGCCTAAATCAGAACGCCGCAAGGCTATGGAGAATAGCTCCTGAATATCTGACATGGCAACGGAGTTCCCATAGTAGTCTGAGCAAGGGAAAGCCTTGTACATGGCAAAGGGGAACAGTTGGATTACTTTAATATAATCAAAAGATAATGTGAGAGACATGAGAAATCCAGAGACAATATTAAACAATTTAGTGAAACATAGTTCTGTTTCAAGTTATAAGTATGAACGGCTGTATCGGATTCTATTCAATGAAGATATGTTCTCTGTCGCGTACCAACGCATATATGCCAAACAAGGTAATATGACACCCGGTACAGATGGAAAAACTGTCGACCAAATGAGCATTCAACGAATAGAAAAACTTATTGAGAGTCTCAAAACAGAGGCTTATCAGCCTAAACCAGCAAGAAGAGTGTACATTCCAAAAAAGAATGGAAAAGAAAGACCTTTGGGTATTCCTTCTTTTGAGGATAAATTAGTACAGGAAGTTATCCGAATGATACTGGAAGCCATATATGAGGAACACTTTGAATATACCTCACATGGCTTTCGTCCACATCGGAGCTGCCATACCGCTCTCACACAAGTTCAAGAAAAGTTCACAGGCGTTAAGTGGTTTATCGAAGGAGATATAAAAGGATTCTTCGACAACATCAACCACGACATTCTTGTGGATATTCTAAAAGAGCGTATAAGCGACGAGCGTTTCTTGCGCTTAATTAGAAAATTTCTGAAAGCTGGATATATTGAACGATGGCGATTCCAAAACACGTATAGTGGAACACCTCAAGGTGGTATTATCAGTCCCATACTGGCTAATATCTATCTTGACAGATTCGACAAATACATCAAGGAATATGCTGAAAAATTCAATAAAGGTGAAAGAAGACGAATAAGTTTGGAATACCGTAGACTCAATAACAAGAAAACAAGACTTGCAAAGAGGCTGAAATCAATAACGGATGAATCCGTGAGGGATAAAATGATAGCAGAGATAAAAGAAACGTTGGCACAAACCTTCGCAACAACCTGTCAAGAACCAATGGATACAGAATACAGACGAATCCAGTACGTTAGATACGCTGATGATTTCTTAATTGGAATTATCGGAAGTAAAACCGAGTGCATTACAATCAAGGCGGACATTGCCAAATTCATGGCAGAAAAGCTAAGATTGGAACTTTCAGAGGAAAAGACCCTGATAACAAACGCACACGATAAAGCTAAATTCTTAGGGTACGAAATATTTGTCCGTGACTGTAGCTTTAGGCATAAGGATAGAAAAGGTGTGATAAGACGCTTCGGAAAAGGTTCAGTCATGCTGCATGTAAACATGGATACAGCAAAAAACAAGCTTTTGGAATATGATGCTTTAAGGATGTCCCAAGAACGGAAAAAGACGGTTTGGAAACCCAAACCACGTGCCTTTATGATTGGAAAGAAGGTTGAAGACATAGTAGCTCAATATAATACCGAAATAAGAGGATTCTATAACTATTATGCCATTGCCAATAATATCTCCGACATTGGGAACTCATTCGGATACATAATGGAATACAGTATGTATAAAACGATTGCCCAGAAGCTAAATCTGACAATGGTACAAGCTAAACTTAAATTTCTGCGTGATAAGAAGTTTATTGTGCCCTTTAAAGATGCCAAAGGTGCAACCAAATACAGAATATTCTATGATGGAGGCTTCAAAAGAAAAACTGCTTACAGGAATAGTCTTGTAGATATTATTCCCAACACATGGCACATTTCGAAACCTAGCCTTATGGAAAGGCTAAAAGAAGGTGTTTGTGAGCTATGTGGGTCAAACGGTAATATCACTATGCATCATGTGCGTAATCTTCGCCAACTTAAAGGAGATACGCCATGGAATGCAAAATTGATAAAACAAAACCGTAAGACATTAGCCGTTTGCGAATCTTGTAATTATAAAATTCAGACCAATGAACACTAAGTTGAGTGAATCCAATGGAGAGCCGTGTACATGGAGACATGTAAGCACGGTTCGGGGGCAGGCTCTTGAAAACCTACCGTCGAAAGACGGCAAGGCATTGAGTGCCGAGCCTACGCATATCATCTTCCCCGCCGCCGTCCGCTATGTCGATTTGGGAAGCAACCACATCATAGCGGGCAAGGCGGACGGTGCGGAGAACGTAATCAGGGTGAAAGCCACGACAGAGGGCTTTCCGGGAGAAACGAACTTCTCCGTTATCTGCGAGGACGGCAGTTTCTTTTCGTTCAACGCCAAGTACGCCCGTGAACCGGAAATGCTCAACATCGAAATGAAAGACTTCTTGGAGAACGAGGACACCAGCGACTTTTCGCATACCCGCATGAACATCTATTTCCGGGAATTAGGTAATGAAAGCCCGCTGCTGGTGAAACTGATAATGCGGAGCATCTACAAGAACAACGACCGGAAAGTGCGCCACTTGGGTAGCAAGCGTTTCGGCATACAGTTCTTAATCAAGGGGATTTACACATATAACGGGATGCTCTACGTGCACACGCAGACAAAGAACAGTTCCAACGTGCCTTTCGATACCGACTTCATCAAGTTTAAGATAATCGATAAGAAAGTACCCAAGCGCACGGCTATTCAGGAAACGGTGCTGGATGCGGTACGCAGCTACAACGAGGTGATAGAGATTGCCGGGAAATCGACCGTGCGCACGGTGTACGCCCTGCCGAAGTTCACCATTCCTGACGACAAGCTGCTGGTCGTGGAACTCTACGAGAAGAACGGCGGGCGGCATCAGACCATACGGGTGGAGAACGCCGACATCGTGAACGCAGAAGTGATTGACGAACTAAAAATCAAATAAGGAATGAAAAAACACATCTTTATAATGATGCTCTTTGCGCTGTGCCTGACCTCGTTTCAGGCACACGCACAAAGATACCTGCCGGGCATGAAAGGCTTGCAGGTCACGGCTGGCATGACGGACGGGGTGCATTGGAACGACAACACGGATTTCGCCTACCATATCGGGGCGGCGTACAGCGTTTACACCAAGAACGCCAACCGCTGGGTGATTGGCGGCGAATACCTGCACAAGAAGTATGACTACAAGGATATGCAGATACCCGTAGAACAGTTCACCGCAGAGGGCGGCTATTACCTGAAATTCCTATCGGACAGACGAAAGACCTTTTTCCTTTCATTGGGCTTGTCGGCTCTCGCCGGGTACGAAACAAGCAACCGAAGCGAAAAGCTGCTGCCGGACGGCTCTACCTTGCTGGATAAGGACTGTTTCATTTACGGCGGTGCGCTGACGCTGGAACTGGAAACCTACCTGACCGACCGGGTGGCTCTGCTGTTGAACGCAAGGGAACGGGCGTTGTTCGGCTCGGACATCGGTAAGTTCCACACGCAGGTATCTTTGGGACTGAAATTCATTATCAACTGACCGCTATATAATAATGTATATGAAGAATGTAATGTATAAAATCATCATGGGCTGCTACATCGTGGCCGCCCTCGTGCTTGTCACCGCCTGTAATGACAACTTGGATATTCAGCAGGCGTACCCGTTCAGCATCGAAACACTGCCAGTACCCAAAAGGCTGAAAGTCGGGGAAACCGCCGAAATACGCTGCCGACTGGTGCGTGGCGGCTATTACCAGCCGACTACCTATCAGATACGGTATTTCCAGCCGGACGGCAAAGGAAAGCTGGAAATGGATAACGGCACGGTGTTCCTGCCCAATGACCTCTACCCGCTGGAGAAAGAAACGTTCAGGCTCTACTACACCTCGGCATCGACCGACCAGCAGACGATTGACATTTATATCATCGACAGCTTCGGGCAGATGCAGCAACTTACACTATCATTTAATAATGACAACAGCGAAGAAGAAACGGAAACAATAACCCCCTAATAATAAAACGACATGGTAAAAATAGAATTGGATATAGAAGGCATCTCGTGGTACATAGAAACCACGTTGGAAACAGATACAGTTCCGGCAGTAGGTGACATCATCATTGTGGACAAGGACTGTATTTCCGAACGTGACAGTGCTGAATTATGGAAAACGCCGTCCAATCAGGTTTTCAAATGGGCGGACGAAGAAGATGATGCGCCTGTAATGGAATGGTTCGATTGCGACACGGAAATGCTTGTCAATAAACGGACATGGAAATATGACATCGAGGAAGAAGAAACCGTGTGCATACTTGGTGTAAAATTTATTCACTATGAGGATTTATAGTTGCGACATCCGTTTTTATCATCCTCTTGGGAAACCGGGTATGGAATGATACGCAAAGCGTAAATATCGGGCAGACAGCCCGCCGGGAAGCATCGGCGGGCTGTTTCCATGATAGGGAAAACGAAAGGCTTCTTTGTTACTTTCTTCACCCGCTGGCAGGCTCACGGAAGAAAGTAACGGCGGCAAGCAGCCGCCGTCCTCTATCAACTGGTTTTAAGGCTCTTTATGGACGTGTATTTCTCTAACCACACCTTTACCTGCTCCATGTTATATTCGCCCGTGATGATTGCCGTATGGTCGTCTATAGCTACAAACCGGACACTTTCATAGCTGTTTACCCAGCCTTGCAGGGAACAGACACCCCACGTTGCAACATCTTCAAAAACACTGCGGTCTATCCGGCTGATTGGCTCGCCGAAAACTACCGTCATTATCTGAAAGTCCGGTTTGTCCTCCAACAGTTGCAAATGGTGCAGCGTGCCGAACTCGTCTATTTTGCGCCCCCACGCCCACACATCATTATACAAATCATCGCCCCACTGGTGCGGGTGGTCGAAACGGACTTTTACCTCTATGGTGTGTTCGTTTTCTTCTGTGTCCTCGATAACGCCCGTTACCATTAAGCCCGTAAAAATGCACTCGCAACGCCTGCCGATAAGCTCCTTGTTTACTTCTGTCGTTTTCATGTCCCTGAAATTTACTTGTTTATTACTCCGTTCTTCTTCGCTACCCATTCGTCACGCCTGCGGCGGCACTCGTCCAGCGTTTTGGCTACCGTGCTGAAAAGTTCGCCGTCCGTGTGGCGGTAGTCATATTGATAATAAATTTGTCCCCTGAAAGCCCCTAAACGGCATTTCACGAACTTTTCTTCTCCCGGTGTTTGGGTGATGCTTACCCCGTTTTTGTTAAGTGACTGCATGATGTCTTATTTTTTATGGTTATAAACTTGGTTGTTTTAAGCGGGCAGGGCTTTGACACCCCGCCCGGATTGGTTGTTATGCCGCCCGGAACACAAAGCCGTCATCAAACCAGTAATCGCACATGAACAGGTCACGGGCAAACTGTTTGTAATCGAAATAGGTCTTTGCGAACTCCGGCAGGTCGTAACATTCCTCTACAATTTCATAGGCGAAATCTTCTTCATCGTCATATTGACCCAGATACTCGTCCCGGAAATCACGTACAAGGTCGTCCGCATCTTCCTCGCCCAAATCATGGCTTTTATAGTTGCACCACACGAAAAAGGCTTCCTGCTCGGTGTCGCTCAAATCCTCCACCGCATCACGCAGGGCGAAGAAGTTTTCAGAAATCCAGCTTTCGCCGATTAAGCCCTCCGGCACGTTCTCCCAGTCCTGAAACATGTATTCCGCATCTTCCTCGTCCTTGTGAAGTTCCCGGCAGGCTTCATAAAATTCTTCCTTGTCCGAATAGTCCGAAAGGTCGAGCCATGCGCCGGACAATGAACCGTTGTTGTACTTGGCATAAGTGCCTACATAAACTTTTGCTTCCGATAATACCTTTGCTTCCATATTGCTGTAATTTTTAAGTTTTTAATTTTATGCGGATTTGAGAGGTGAGGGAGTTGAAGTTTCACTGAACTTTTTTCCTGTTTCCCGTAAATCCGACTTTTTTTTTATGCGTCTTCCGGTCGGGTCGGTCGTTTTCGTTTCACATAGGCGTAAAAGGGTAGTGTTTAGAGTTTGCAAGGTTTTGGGCAAAAAATACCTCGCAAGGCAGGGAAGATTTTTTCGCCAAACCGGAACGGCTCGACCTTGCAAAATCGTGAAGAACACGTAACTACCTTTGCCTATTGAAATGATTAAAACGACTGTCCCGGCTGGGGGACTGCGTAAGAGGAAGATTTACAAATAGGGAAACTGGGGAAAAGTGCCTGTTCTCTTTCATCTTTTAGGGAACACTCCATGCGGGCGGGAAAGGCAAGGGTGTTGTGAGCTTGCTTGCAATACGCTTGTGCGGGTTTCCAACGGCTCTTTTCACGAAATACAGTCAGCCATGCCACGCACGGCTGGCGTTTCGGGGAATGTGCCAGTTGGAAAAGGATATAAAAAATGCGGGTAGTCGGTGGACTGCCCGCAAGGTGGAAGAATGTACTTCATTGGGATATAGTTTGTTAGGCGGAATTTCGTTACCGAAATCGTTACCTATTCGTTTTTGTCACGGTTATAGGTAACGAAACCTACCGGACGGCGTTCTTTCTGTTGTTTCGACTGGCTCAAAAGCTGGGTAAGGGCTTGGTACAGTTCGTTGAACTGCGCATCGGTGCTTACCTCCAGTTCCTCGATGCGCCTTGACAGTTCCTCGTAACCGATTGCCATTTGGCGCATGAGGACGAAAGCCCGCATGATTGAAATGTTTACTTCTATGGCTACTTTGGAGCGGAGAACCGAAGAAAGCATGGCTACGCCCTGCTCGGTGAAAGCCATAGGCATAGCAACGCCGAAGTTGTAAGCAGGGGGTATCACATTTTGTGATACCCCTATGGATAACAGCAAGTTAGCTTCCTCTTGGGTGAGTACAAACATAAAATCACCCGGAAAACGCTCGATATTGCGCTTGACCGCCTGCTTCAAGGCTCGTGTTTCCACTTGGTAGAGTTCTGCCAAATGATAATCGAGCATCACCCGGCAACTTCTGACCTCAAAAATCTTGTTTTGGATAATCTGCAAATCCATAATCGTATATTTTAGGAGATTTAGCAATGTTGGAATAATAGTAAGGACTGGTCACAAATTGTGACCAGTTCCCAATAATCAAGATTACATGGCGACTTCCTTGTAAATCTTCTCGATGCCGACAAACTTCTTGTCAAGCCCCTGCATATCGCTGCCTATCTTGCTGTTGGTGATGCGGGCGTAAATTTGCGTAGTTTCTATGTTTGTGTGTCCCAGCATCTTGGACACCGTTTCAATGGGTACGCCCTTTGACAGCGTGGTGGTCGTGGCGAACGTGTGCCGGGCAAGGTGGAATGTCAGGTTCTTTTTAATACCGCATATATCGGCAATCTCTTTCAAGTAGGCGTTTAGCTTCTGATTGCTGATTACGGGAAGTATCTTGCCGTCCGGCAACTTGCCCTTGTACTTCTTCAAAATCATCTTGGGAATATCCAGCAGGGGGACATTCACGTCCGTGTTGGTCTTTACCCGCTTGGTGATTATCCAAAGGTTGCCGTCAAAAGACTTTTGGATATTCTCCTGCCGCAAGTTGGCGACATCGCTGTAAGCCAGACCGCAGAAACAGGAAAAGACGAACAAGTCCCTGACGTGTTCCAGCCGTTCGGAAACCATTTTCTTTTTAAGGATGATTTTTATCTCGTCCTCTGTCAGATAACCCCTGTCCACTTTTTCCAGCCGGATTTTGTAGCTGGCGAACGGGTCGCCCACCAGTATGCCGTTGTTACGGGCAATGATGATGATACGCTTGAAGAACTGCATGAACTTGGCGGTGGTGTTGTAGCCGCACTTGCAGGCGGTACGCAAATACAACTCAAAATCGGTAATGAACATCGGGCTTATCTCCTTTATGGATATGTCCGATACGTTGTACTTGCTTTGGATAAATTCAGCGAGGTGGCGGCGGGTCACTTCATACTTGCGGTAGGTCGCTATCGTCTTGGATATGCCCACAAGCTGCTTCACATCGTCATTGTGCTTTTGGAACAATGAAAGGATTGTTTCGTGGCTCTCGCTATGACCTAAAAACTCGTTTTTCACTTTCTCGGCGGTCACGTAGTTGTCACGCCGCTGCATTTCGTGGTAAATGGTATTCAGGGAAGAACGTATGTCGTCCAAAAGGGCGTTTATCCTCCCGGCATCCCTGCCTTTGGCTTTGCCCGCAGCAATGCTCCAGTTGTCGGGCTGGATGCTCTGTTTCGTACTGAACTGGCAAAGTTTGCCGTCTATGGTGATGCGTGCCATAATCATAACCTCGCCGTTTTTCTTTTCAGAACCTTTCTTCAAATAAAAAAGAACCTTGAATGTCGATTTCATAACTCACTTTTTTTAGTTGCAAAATTAATTTTTACCTCTCGTTTTCGAGTTATGCAGACTATGGACTAATCAAGTCATTATCAGGTCATTTATGGACAAATCGTTACCGTTTTTGTCCGGCAGGGAATAGGTAACGATTTAGTAACGAAACTTTGTCTTTTACCGTACTTTTGAAGTCTTGGAAGCAGGACTTTCGGGCAATAAAAAAAGCCACAAATCATTGATTTGTAGCTTTTTGTCCGTTTACTGACCATTTCTGTCCAGTAAGTTCAGCGGAGAGACAGGCTCTCGAACCTACATATTCAAGAAATATCATAAAATTGCAAATCATTAATAATCAAGCACTATTTGGAGTACATAGTAAATCTAAATCTTTCTGAATATCTTTTGCTATTCCAAATATTGGGTGTATATTTGGGTGTAGAATTTCAAACACACCCAATTATGAATATCAAACGAAACATCATTTTTGCATTGGAAAGCCGGAAGAAGAACGGTGTGCCAATCGTGGAGAACGTGCCTATCCGTATGCGTGTCATATACGCAAGTCAGCGCATTGAGTTTACAACGGGTTACCGCATTGATGTAGCCAAGTGGGATGCTGACAAGCAGCGAGTGAAGAACGGGTGTACCAACAAACTAAAGCAAAGTGCATCTGAAATCAATGCCGATCTGCTGAAATACTATACCGAAATTCAAAACGTGTTCAAGGAATTTGAGGTACAGGAAGCCATGCCCACTACCCAACAGCTAAAGGACGCATTCAACCTGCGGATGAAAGATACAAGTGAAGACCAGGAAGACGTAAAGATAAGTTTTTGGGAGGTATTCGATGAATTTGTAAAAGAATGCGGCAACCAGAATAACTGGACTGAATCCACATACGAAAAGTTTGCAGCCGTTAAAAATCACCTCAAGGAGTTCAAGGAAGATTTAACCTTTGAATATTTCAATGAATTCGGACTGAACGAATATGTCAATTTCCTGCGCGACAAAAAGGATATGAGGAACAGTACCATCGGTAAACAAATGGGATTCCTCAAATGGTTCCTGCGGTGGAGCTTCAAGAAAGACTATCACCAGAATATAGCATACGATACGTTCAAACCGAAATTGAAAACCACCCCCAAGAAGGTAATCTTCCTGACATGGGAAGAACTGAACAGACTTAAAGACTATCAGATACCCAAAGACAAACAGTATCTGGAACGTGTCCGGGATGTTTTCCTGTTCTGTTGCTTTACCAGTCTGCGTTATTCAGATGTTCGCAACCTAAAGAGAAGTGATGTCAAGTCCGACCATATAGAAGTCACCACCGTTAAAACGGCAGATAGTCTGAGTATTGAACTGAACAAGTACAGTAAAGCCATACTTGAAAAATACAAGGACATCCATTTTGAAAACCACATGGTATTGCCTGTTATCAGCAATCAGAAAATGAATGATTATCTGAAAGAACTGGGAGAACTGGCAGAAATTAACGAACCTATACGTGAAACCTACTATAAAGGGAATGAGCGCATAGATGAAGTTACCCCGAAATACGCATTGCTCAGTACTCATGCAGGAAGAAGAACATTCATCTGTAATGCGCTGGCTCTAGGTATTCCGGCACAGGTTGTAATGAAATGGACAGGACACAGTGATTATAAAGCCATGAAGCCCTACATTGACATAGCCGATGATATTAAGGCTAATGCAATGAACAAGTTTAACCAACTATAAAAGTATCAGTCTGTTTCACAGATTATCCATTATTAGAGTTATCTTTGTTAAGTAATAGTTAGTAATATGGAAAATAACAACGAACATAATATAAAGAAAGGTCATTTTGATGCCTTTGTCCATGCTGTCGGTTCGGAAATAGAACAGGCACAAGTCCGGCTCATTACCGCAGCCAATGCCCAGATGTTGTTCCATTACTGGAAAATGGGCAATTATATACTGTACCACCAAAACCTGCATGGCTGGGGTGGTAAAATTATCAAGAAGTTGGCACAGGCAATCAGATTCAATTATCCTGAAAAGAAGGGATATTCGGAGCGTAATCTTACTTATATGTGCCAGTTTGCCCGTTTATATCCGTTAAATGTACTTCGTAGTTTTATTGAAACAGATTCAATACTGTCAGTCCCTAATATTCAAAACATTACTAATGAAGTCCTTAAACTCAACAGCGGGCAATTTACGCAGGAGCTTACTGCGCAAATACAATCAGCTGATAATCAATCTTTAGAAATTACGCAGGAGGTTCCTGCGCAATTTCAGAATGTAGAAAAAACAGTAGCAACCATCTATAAAATAAAAATAGAGGATATAGAAGATTTATTCTTGGCGTCACCGATTGCAAGAATAAATTGGGCAAGCCATATGGTCATACTCAATAATCCGCTACCATTAGGTGTAAGGTATTGGTATATGAAACAATCTGTAGAAATGGGTTGGAGCAGTAATGTGCTGAAAATGCAGATTGAAAGTAATCTGTATGACAGACAAATCAAGAGTAACAAGGTAAACAACTTCACTGCCACACTTCCGGCACCTCAAAGCGATCTTGCCAATTATCTGTTAAAAGACCCGTATATCTTTGACTTGGCAGGAGCAAAGGAAAAGGCTGACGAAAGGGATATAGAAGAACAGTTGGTAAAGCATGTAACCCATTACTTGCTGGAAATGGGTAACGGCTTTGCTTTTGTTGCCAGACAAAAACATTTCCAGATTGGGGACAGTGACTTTTTCGCCGACCTGATTCTATATAATATCAAGCTCCACGCCTATGTCGTCGTGGAATTGAAAGCAACGCCATTCAAACCGGAATATGCAGGGCAGTTAAATTTCTATATCAATGTTGTAGATGATAAACTGAGGGGAGAAAATGATAACAAGACCATCGGTCTTTTGCTGTGCAGGGGTAAGGATGAGGTCGTGGCACAATATGCCTTGGCTGGATATGACCAGCCGATAGGTATCAGCGACTATCAATTGAGCAAGGCAGTACCCGAAAATCTGAAATCTGCCCTACCGAGTATAGAAGAAGTGGAAGAAGAACTGACCTTATTCCTTGACAAGGACAAGAACCCATAATATAAAGTATATGGCAGGAAAGATACAGACGATGATTCCCCAATATGGAGAACTTAACAGAATATACAGAGACTATATAGATAATTACGCTTTTTCTTTTGACAGGCAGAAATTCATATCGGATTTCTATCAGGAGTATAATGACATGAAATCCTTTGAAGCCGCTATCCTTGAACTGGTGCTTGACAAGCAAAAAGAGCAATACACCTTGATACTCAACAGTCTGAAAACTGAAATAGAAAAGAGCATACAGGCTTATGAGATACGCCCGTTAAGTGACAGAGCCATAGAACGTGCTTGCTATCAGCACATGGAAAGGTATTCTCAGGAAATTGAAGCCCAGCTGGATGTTACAAGAAGTCTGAGCAAGCCGCTGAATGAAGCCAACAACAGGTATGATTCCATTGGTTACAGGGAGCATACAGCCGAAGAGGAAAAACAGGCAGAGAAAGAATATGAACGCTGCAAGGCTGAATATGACAGGGAAAAAGCCAAACTGAACAAACTCTATGACCAGCAAAAGGCTACAAGAACAGAGGCATTCCAATATATGAAGAACTGTTGTGCGGACATATACCGTCAAAGCTGCCTTTTTCTGGATATATTGAAGAAATACATTCCTGACGGAAAGCAAGAGAATAAATCAAGCGAGCCAATCAGTCAGCAGGAAACGACAGAAGAACAACAGGAATATTTCAGCATGAAATTACTTTCGCTCATTCATGAGGTGTGCAAAGGAGAACAGTTCGAAGAAATTTCCGCACCAGATTTCTATGCCAATATGAATCTTCACCCCTGCAACTGTAAGCTGAAAATAAAACCGAGAGAGAAAATACGTGTATGCTATCTGATATTCCTGATGAGCGAGAAACTCTCCAAACAGGACAGGGACAAATGGAAAGACAGAATACTGAAACTGCTGGATATTGACGACAGCTACTACAAATCCAAGTACAAGGAGCCTGTTTCAGATTTCCCCAGTGACAGCAACCAAAATTTCGCCAAGGAAATGGAACATATATTCAGATAATCCGTGATATATCCTGATACTTTACGAAAGTTCCACTTTTACCACTCAAAATAATTTTTGAGTGGTATTTTTGTTTTCTGATATTCAATAAGATACAATGATATTCAGTTTGTACCGTCCCCATCCTTACCACTCATAACCCTACCTAATTTTGCATCGTTCGAGAACAGAAATAACAGCCAGTGCGCAGGGCTGATTGTTTAACGACTAAATAGATTGGACGATGACAAATATCCAAGAATTATTATCAAAACCCGTCTGGCAAATGACAGGCGAAGAATTCATATTCCTGAGTAAGCACGCTTCAGGTCAGGCCGAAGCATTGCCGCAACCCGTTACAGACACGGAAAAGAAGTATGTGTACGGAATACTCGGTATAGCCAAACTGTTCGGGTGCAGTCTGCCCACTGCCAACCGCATAAAGAAAAGCGGTAAGATAGACAAGGCGATTACCCAGATAGGGCGCAAGATTATAGTTGATGCAGAACTGGCTCTTGAACTTGCCGGAAAGAAAACAGGAGGACGGAAATAATGGGAGGTATGCTTATGGACTATATGAGAGAAATAAAGGAAATATCTGCAGAACAGGCGATAATCCTTTGGCAAGCCTCACGTCTGAGCCTATCGAAAATCTATGAGAAAGCACCTGAGATTTTAAAAGTGCAAGGTTCGGTCATTGGCACACTGGGCAATTTCAGTGCATCCATAGGCAAAGCCAAAAGTAAAAAGACTTTCAATGTGTCGGCTATTGTAGCCGCCTCATTGAAAAACGGTACGGTACTACGGTATGTGGCAGAACTTCCGGAGAACAAAAGGAAAGTCCTTTATGTGGACACGGAACAAAGCCATTATCACTGCCTGAAAGTCATGAAACGTATTTTACGGCTGGCCGGTCTTCCTGATGACAGGGACAATGAACATCTGGAGTTTCTCGCTTTGAGGAAATACACGCCCGAACAGCGCATCAGGATTGTCGAACAGGCTATCTATAATACACCGGACATAGGGCTTGTAATCATAGACGGCATCCGTGATATGGTATATGACATCAACAGTCCGGGAGAATCGACACGCATCATATCCAAGTTGATGCAGTGGACGGATGACAGGCAAATACACATCCATACGATACTCCACCAGAACAAAGGCGATGAAAACGCAAGAGGGCATATCGGTACGGAGCTGAACAACAAGGCGGAAACCGTTCTTCTCGTGGAAAAGGACAAGAGCAACGGGGATATAAGCAATGTTTCGGCCATGCACATACGTGCAATGGATTTCGAGCCTTTCGCTTTCCGTATCAACGACAATGCATTGCCTGAACTCATAGAGGGGTACAGACCCGAAGCGAAGAAACCCGGAAGACCGGAAGAGGAAAAGTTCGACCCTTACAGGCATATTACCGAACAACAGCACCGCATAGCACTAGAAGCGGCTTTCGGACTGAAAGAGGAATACGGCTACAAGGATCTGGAAACCGCCTTAATCAAGTCTTATATGTCAGTAGGTGTAAAACTGAACCATCAAAAGGCGGTATCACTTATCACCATGCTCCGGAACAAACGGATGATAGTACAGGAGAACGGCAGGAAATACACGTTCAAGCCAGACTTTCACTATTAGACCGTCTAACCTGTAATCACTTCACTTTATTCGGCAGGTCTATATATTAAGGATAAAGCGAAGCGATTGCAGAGAATGTAAAACCGCTTCACTTTATTACCGTATCCTATATATACGAAAATAAAGTGAAGTGATTATACAGACCGTACTTCATAAAAAGGTACGGGCGAAAAGAGAAATAAATATTCCAACCATTATTCAAACACTCATCTTATTATGGATATACAAACAGCAAAACAAATCAGGATAGCGGATTTTCTGTACAGTTTGGGACATTCTCCCGTCAAGCAGCAAGGTATCAACCTGTGGTATAAATCCCCGTTACGGGAAGAGACAGAGCCCTCGTTCAAAATAAATACCGAACGCAACCAATGGTATGATTTTGCAATTGGTAAAGGTGGAAATATCATTGCACTGGCACAGGAACTCTACTATTCCGACTATGTACCTTATCTTCTACAGAAAATCGAGGAACAGACTCCGCACATCCGTCCCGTATCTTTCTCTTTTGGCAAGCAGTCATTTTCCGAACCGAGTTTTCAGGAGTTGGACATTGTACAGCTGACTTCTCCTGCCCTGCTTGCCTATCTACAGGAAAGAGGGATAAACACGGCACTGGCGAAAAGAGAATGTAAGGAAGCCCGTTTCACCCACAACGGCAAACGTTATTTCGCCATTGCTTTTCCGAACATATCGGGTGGATATGAAATCCGCAACCGATATTTCAAGGGATGTATCGCACCAAAAGAAATATCCCATATCAGACAGTCAGGAAAGCCAAGGAGTGCATGTTACGTTTTTGAGGGATTTATGGATTACCTTTCCTTTCTGACCTTAAGACTGGAAAGCTGTCCGCAATCACCCGACTTCGACAGACAGGATTACATAGTTCTTAATTCCGTAGCCAATGTTCCCAAGGCACTCTATCCGTTGGGAAGCTATGAGCGCATCCACTGTTTCTTTGACAATGACCGTGCAGGAATGGAAGCAATACAGCAAATCAGAAAGGAGTATGATGCTACCCGGTATATACGTGACGCCTCGCAAATCTACAGTGGATGTAAAGATCTGAACGAATATTTACAGAAACGAATAGCCGATAGGAAAGAGCAAGCGCAATCTGTCAAAAAGAGGAATGATACACTATCCAAGAAACCGAAAGGCTTCCGGTTATAGCCCACTATAACTACACGCTTCGCTTTCGTAGTTGTGGGCTCTCCCGAGGGGATTAGGGCTTTGCCCTAATAACCCACTCAGGGCGTTTCTCCCCTGAGAACCCAGACCAAAGAGTGACCCTCTCTTTGGAAACTCCGCTTATGGGTCGCACCCCTAAGAATCCCTCTGCGAAAGCGAACAAAGTAATCTATCGTAAACAATAAATCAGAATAGTAGTATGGCAATAAAATCAAGCATACATATCAAACCTTGCAACACCAAATCAAGCGAGGCCCACAATCGAAGGACTGCCGAGTATATGCGTAATATCGGAGAGTCCAGAATCTACATCGTGCCTGAACTATCCGCTGACAACGAGCAATGGATAAACCCGGACTTCGGCAATTCGAATTTGCAGACACACTACGACAACATCAAACGGATGGTAAAGGAAAAGACAGGTCGTGCCATGCAGGAGAAAGAGCGAGAACGCAAAGGGAAGAACGGAAAAATCATAAAAGTGGCAGGATGCTCGCCCATCCGTGAGGGTGTGTTGCTTATCAAACCGGACACCACATTGGCAGACGTGAAGAAATTTGGCGAGGAATGCCAAAGACGTTGGGGCATCACTCCGCTTCAAATCTTCCTACACAAAGATGAAGGGCATTGGCTGAACGGACAGCCTGATGCAGAGGACAAGGAAAGTTTCCAAGTAGGTGAAAAATGGTTCAAACCGAATTACCACGCACACATCGTATTCGGCTGGATGAACCACGACACAGGCAAGAGCCAAAAACTCAATGACAATGATATGATGGAAATGCAGACTTTGGCATCTGATATTCTTTTTATGGAACGTGGGCAATCCAAGACTATTACAGACAAGGAGCATTTGGAGCGAAACGATTTCATCATCGAGAAACAGAAAGCCGAACTGCAACGTATAGATGAAACCAAGCGACACAAAGAACAACAGATAAGTCTTGCCGAACAGGAACTCAAACTGGTAAAATCGGAAATACGCACGGACAAACTCAAAAGCGTAGCCACTGATGCTGCCACCGCCATAGCAAGTGGAGTTGGTTCTCTTTTCGGAAGTGGAAAGTTGAAAGAGCTGGAGCGAACCAATGAAGATTTACACCAAGAGATTGCTGAACGGGACAAAGGTATTGACACCCTCAAAATCCAAATGCAGGAAATGCAAGATCGGAAGAGCGTCGTGTAGGGAAAGAGTGTAGATCTCGGTGGTCGCCG
>OGJO01000529.1_pt1 | contig 21708 bp, 18 predicted proteins | sample 1572121 | NCBI WGS metagenome assembly OGJO01 (sample SAMEA2582081, study PRJEB24529) | metagenome | biome: Human gut stool | place: China | collected 2011
TACAAACTTTACACTTTGGCAATCCGATGGCTTCAATCAGTGTTTCAATCGTGTTGAATTTGAGAGACGAAAGTCCGAAACGCTTGGCGATGATGCCTACCATCTTCTCATATTCCGGCGAACCTGTAGTAGCATATTTATCCAGATTCTTATTTTCATCTCCCTCCAGTTCTTTTATTATCTGCCTGGTGATAAGTTCCATATCCGACTTTGAAGCCGTAAAACCAATAAACGGACAGCCATAAATAAGCGGTGGGCATCCGATACGCATATGTACCTCTTTTGCACCATAATCAAAAAGAATCTTCACATTATCATGCAACTGCGTACCACGCACAATGGAGTCATCACAAAAAATAATACGCTTATCTTGGAGCATAGCACGGTTAGGGATCAACTTCATCTTTGCCACCAAAGAACGTAATTCCTGCTTGCTCGGAGTAAAACTACGGGGCCAGGTAGGAGTATACTTGGTAATAGCACGATGATAAGGAATGCCTTTCCCTTCTGCATACCCCAATGCCTGCCCGATACCCGAATCCGGAATTCCACAAACACAATCAGCATCGCAGTCATCTTGTTCACCCATTTTCAACCCGCTCGTAAAGCGTACCTCTTCTACATTCCGGCCTTCATAACATGAATTGGGAAAACCGTAATACACCCACAAAAATGAACAGATTTGCATTTTGTCATCAGGCTTGCGAAGTTGTTCAAGACGGTCAGCATGCATACGGACTATTTCACCGGGTCCTAAATAGCGTTCTATTTCAAAATCAAGATTCGGAAAACTGTTAGATTCACTCGTGGCTGCATAAGCGCCCTCCTTTTTCCCGATAACAATAGGAGTACGTCCCCATTTATCTCGTGCGGCAATCACTCCATCTTCTGTCAACAGAAGCATAGAACACGAACCTTTTATATGGTTATATACATTCTCTATTCCTTCTACAAAATTTTTACCCTGAATAATCAATAAAGCGATAAGTTCCGTTTGATTGGTACTACCCGAACTAAGTTCGGCGAAATGCATGTTTTGTGAAAGTAGTTCCTCTTCGAGTTCTTTAAGGTTTGTGACCTTAGCAACCGTAACAATGGCAAATCTACCGAGATGTGAGTTAATAATAATAGGTTGGGCGTCTGTATCACTGATAATACCGATACCGGCATTTCCTTTAAATTTATCCAGTTCTTCCTCAAATTTGGTACGGAAATATGAACTCTGCAGGTTATGAATCGAGCGGATAAATCCCTGTTCTTCACTATATGTCGCAAGTCCTCCCCGTTTTGTTCCCAGGTGTGAGTTATAGTCTGTGCCGTAGAATAAATCGGTCACACAGCTCGTTTTCGAGACTGTTCCGAAAAAACCTCCCATATGATTCTTTTTTGATGTTGTTTTTAAAAAGATGGTGCAAAAGTACAAAAAAGATTCGTGTTGGCATAGGTTTCTCCTAGAAATCACTTTTTCAAACGTTCCTCCAGAAAAGCTTGTAAAATACGGGCATGATTATAAACCGGCTCCTTCGAAGCATACAAAAGAGTCACTGATTCACAGGATCGTATCCGGGATAAAAACTCGGACGTTTTATCAGAAGTTTCAAGTTCTTTTCGATACATCTCTGCAAACTCTTTCCAGTGTCCCGGAACATCGTCATGAAACCATTTTCTTAAATCAGATGAAGGAGTCAGTTCCTTTGCCCAATAGTCATACTTTAAATGTTCTTTTTTCATTCCGCGCGGCCAAAGGCGATCTACTAAAACACGATACCCATCTGTATCAGAAGGATCCTCATATACACGTTTTATTTTTATTTTAGTCATACCTAATCCTATTTTAATAAAATAACCCATAAAAGCCGAAAAGGTTTATTTTAAAAACACCCTCAAATGGCCACAAAAGGCTTTTCACGAAAGTTACAGACATAATCGATTAAACGACCTCCTTTATTTCTCATAACGGAAGTTACAAAAGATGAAATATAGAACATTCCTGTTTAACATACCCCTTACTAGTGCTACAAAGAGATCATAATAATGAATACCTATTTAATAAAGACAATATACTGAGAAACAAACAAATGGAAAAGTGATTCCACAGACGAATTGTCCGGATTTCATTCATAAGCATATAATCTTCTATTTCACAAAGCTTTGCATCTTTACAAAATCAGACAATCTTAAAATAAATGAAGAAATATTTGCAACCAACAAAAACTATTTATATTTTTGCGACCGTTTTGCGAATTAGGCGTATCAAACGCCGGATTATTAAAAACAATTATTGGCGAATAATAACAATTAATGTTTAACCAAACCAATTTAAAATTTAGAGAAATGAAAAAAAGTATTTTTATGTTTGCATTGGCAACATTGATGAGCGCAAGTGTATTTGCTCAAGACAATGATGCAAAACGTCTTCCGGGATATAAAACAACCTTTGAAGGCAATGGATTTTGGAACAACTGGTTCATGTCAGCAAACTTTGGTGCACAATCTCTGTTCGCAGAAAATTCAAAAGACGCTAAATTCAGAAACACAATCACTTTCATGCCGACACTTTCTGTAGGTAAATGGTTTAATCCTTACTGGGGAGTTCGTTTACAAGGTACAGGCGGTTCACTGCACGGATTTACTTCTGGCGCTAACTCAATGTTGCACTATCAATATGGTGCTGTTCACGCAGACTTTATGTTCGGACTGATCAACTTCTTTGCTCCTTATAAAGAAAACCGTCGTTTTGACATCGTTCCTTTTGCAGGTATTGGTGGAGCATTTATTCGTAAAGGCGACCAGTCGTTTACAATCAATGCAGGTATCCAGGCACGTTACCGTATCTCAAAACGTTTCGATATTAACGTTGAATACCAAGGAGCTATCCTGGATGACGATATGGTGGTTCGCGGTGGTTTCCCGAATGATGGAATCAGCGGTCTGACAGCCGGTGTTACTTTCCGTTTCGGCAAAACAGGTTTCAAGAAAGGCTACTCTTCACGTCAGTACAACGCTATCAAGAGCAACTACTCTGATCTGGAAGCAAACTACGCAACTTTGAAAAAAGAAAATGCTGCACAACAAGCTGAAATAGCAGAACTGAAAGCACGTAAACCGGAAATTGTCAAAGAAGAAACAGTAATCGACAATTCTGAAATCAAGGCTCTTCCGAGTACAATTACTTTCCCATTCAACAGCAGCAAAATCGAGCTTTCACAGGAAGTTAGTATCTTCAATATTGCTGAATTCCTGAAAGCAAATCCAGAAATCCGTGTTCGTCTGACAGGTTATGCTGACAAACGTGGCTCAGAACAAGCTAACAGAATTGTTTCTGAAAGACGTGCCAATGCAGTAACTGAAGTGTTTGTCAACAAATACGGAATTGCAAAAGACCGTATCACTACAGAGTTCAAAGGTACCAGCACTAAGTTTGAAAATGATGACTGGAACCGCGCAGTAGTGGTAGAGCTGATCAAGTAATAACAATTATATTACCTTCAAAAAAGCGCATTGATTGAGAATATCAATGCGCTTTTATTTTAATGATCTTTTTTCAGCTCTACCGCACATTCAGCACAACAGCCTTTCAAGACATAATTTATACTTCGTACAGCAAATCCCTCGGGTAAATCGACCACAGGAACGTGGATATTCTCAAGGCAAAAAGTCTTATGACAATATTCACAATAAAAATGTGTATGTAAATCCTTTACCGCACAAGTACATTCACTATCACAAACCGCATATTTCAAAGACCCTGTACCATCATCTACACTATGTGCCAAATGATGAGAGACAAACAAAGTAATCGTACGAAATATGGTCGATTTATCAACTGTATCCAGTTTATTTTCCAAATCAAGAAGTGAAACAGCCTGCTCCGTCTCCATCATGACCTTTAAAACCAACATCCGTATGGCTGTAGGTTTTATGCCTCTCTGCTCCAATATCTTCAAACACAAATCTTCCATTATCATTTAATCATTTTCTGTATACGAACAGCATTCATTATTGCAATCAATGTAACACCAACATCCGCAAAGACAGCTTCCCACAAAGTAGCTATACCGCTTGCCCCTAAAATCAGCACCAACAACTTCACACCAAATGCCAACAATACATTTTGCCAGATAATCCGACGCGTACAACGCCCAACCTTAATAGCTGTTGCCACTTTCGAAGGCTGATCGGTCTGGATGACTACATCCGCCGTTTCAATGGCGGCATCGCTACCCAGTCCTCCCATAGCAATACCCACATCACTTAGAGCAAGTACCGGAGCATCATTCATCCCATCACCAACAAAAGCAATCTGATTGCCCTTCTCCTCCTTCAATCTCTCAATATGCTCCACCTTTCCCTCCGGCAGGAGATCACCATAAGCTTGAGTTATTCCTAACTTATTTGCAAAAATGGTAACAATACTCTGTTTATCGCCCGACAATATCTGAATATTCTTAATATTTAACTCTTTAAGTGTCTTGACAGTATCTGACGCATCGTCTTTTAACACATCCGATAAGATGATACAACCTATATATTTATCCCCGACAGCACATACAACCGTTGTTTCTGTTATTGAAAACACAGCCTTCGGAAACTCAATGGAATATTTCGATAACAATCTGGTATTACCTACCAGCACCCTTTTTCCATCAATCTCAGTCATCAACCCATAACCTGCAATCTCTTCTATATTCTTAGTGACAATCAGATCAATCCCTTTATCTTGAGCATAAGCTACAATAGCCCTGGCTATCGGATGGTTACTGTTTTTCTCAATGGAAGCCACTACACGCAATAAATCTTCTTTTGAAGTCCCGGGAACAACCCGACAAGATTCTACTTCGAAAACTCCTTTAGTCAGAGTACCTGTTTTATCGAATACGACTGTATTCACACGAGTTATGGCATCCAGATAATTTCCACCTTTAAACAGAATACCCAATCGGGATGCTGCCCCAATTCCCCCAAAATACCCTAATGGAATACTGATAACCAATGCACACGGGCAAGAAATCACCAGAAAAACCAATGCTTTATACAGCCAATCATTAAAAACAAACCCAAACAACGGATTTATAAATGAATAAATATATGGAATCAACACAATCAGAAATGCAAAGCCGATAACAATAGGAGTATAAACACGTGCAAATTTTCTAATAAACAATTCTGCAGGTGCCTTACGTTCGGAAGCATCCTCTACAAGTTCCAGAATACGAGCCAATGCACTTTTATCAAAAGGCTTTGTCACTTTCATCCGAATTACTTTGTCTGTGACAATCATACCTGCAAGTACCTCTTCTCCCCTACTAATATCCCGGGGAACACTCTCTCCGGTAAGAGCTGCCGTATTGAATGCCGCCACTTCATCCAACATTACTCCATCCAACGGTACACGCTCACCGGCTTTTATCTCAATAATTTCATTTATAAGAACCGATCTCGGATCCACCGTAACAATCTCATTACTTCTCACAACCACAGCCTTTTCAGGTCGAACATCCAGCAAAGCGCTGATATTACGCTTAGCCTTGTCTATCGCTTTATCCTGAAATAATTCACCAACCGAATAAAATAACATAACGGCAACTCCCTCCGGATATTCACCAATATAAAAAGCACCTAACGTTGCAACCGACATCAACGTAAACTCACTAAAGAAGTCTTTCTGAAGAATACTCTCCCATGCTTCTTTTATCACAGGTAAACCTACAGGCAGATAAGCCAGTATATACCAAACCAAAGATATCGTATTATCTCTGAAAAAAGCAACATCCAACTGATTCATTATTGCACCCGCTATCAACATTAATAATGAAAGTATTACCTTCCAATATTCCTTTATGAAGCCATTCGCTTCCCGACAGCTTTCTACTCGCACATTTGCATTCATTTCACATTTACAATGTCCCATAATCCAATCTACTATTAGGTTTATGATGCAAAGGTAGTAGTTTTCAAGTGCAACAAAGTTGCAAAAATTCTATCGGGAAAAGAATCAAGGATATTCAGAGACCGAAAGAAACATCTTCTTACATTAAGACAGGAGCAAGGAGTTTTACCAAAAAATATCCTCCGACAATTAGCCATAAATACAGCAAAGAAGCAAGTACAAATGGCTTGGCACCAGCTTTCTTAAATTTGTCGATACTGGTTTCCGCACCTAATGCAGTCATTGCCATAGTCAGCAAGAAAGTATCCAGATTATTGATAAAAGCTATTAAACTTTGTGGCAATAGATCAAAGGAATTAAAACCGATAACCGCTAAAAAACCGATAGCAAACCACGGAATAGATATGTCCTTCATACTACCTCCTTGTCCACCAGCTTTCACGGCAGCCCTGGATACCATAAAACTGGTTACCAACAAAACAGGTACCAACATCATCACACGAATCATCTTCACGATAATAGCAACATCCGAAACCTCCTTCCCCATCGCATTTCCCGCACCAACAGTGTGCGCCACTTCATGCAACGTAGCACCGGTAAATATCCCCATCTCGTTGGGTGAAAGCACAAAAGTTCCATTTCTATATAATATAGGATAGATAAACATGGACAAAGTTCCGAAAATAACTACAGTAGAAACAGCAACCGCCGTTTTATATGGTTTTGTCTGAATGGTCGATTCGGCCCCTAAAATAGCCGCTGCACCACAAATTCCACTACCGATAGAAGTAAGTAACGCCACTCCACGATCCATTTTAAGCATACGACCGATTAAGATACCTCCAAGAATCGTTATGGTTACTACAATAGTATCAATCAATATCGCGGGCAGCCCCACCGCCAATACATCCTGAAAAGTCAACTTAAACCCATAGAGGATAATGCCTATCCGTAAAATACGTTTTGAACAGAACTGTATACCCGGTACCCACGTCTCAGGAAGATTGTTTCGGAGACTGTTAGCATACAACATGCCCAAAATGATTCCGACAATCATCGGACTGAAAGAGAGTTTCTTTATGAACTCCATGTCACCTATATAAAAGGCCGCACATGAAAACAGGGCTATCAACAAAACCCCGTGAAGCATACTGTTTCTTTTCTCGCTCAACATAAATGAATTTATTTATAATGTCTTTAATTAGTACACTACAAAGGAAGCATTTTAAATTGAGAGACAAACACTTAATTTTTTTATCCCTTATAACCTATGGTTATTCACATCCACTAAAAAAGACAGCAAGAACAACCGGTATCTTGAAACAGCAACCACACTATTCAAATCAACATATGATTCTCCGGTGCATCCGCCAATGATAAAATCACTGTAAAACAACTTCCTTTACCTTTTTCAGAGTGTACTTTTATACGTCCCGACAACCGCTCGATAATAACTTTAGAGATGGCAAGACCAAGACCGCTTCCCTGTTCAAACTCGTCAGTTTTATAGAAACGCTCAAAAATCATCATAAGTTCCTTTTCATCAATTCCCTTACCACTATCTTCCACATATATACGAACCTCCCTATGCTTCTTGTCTACTTTACACCCCAAAGCGATATATCCATTTTGGGTAAACTTGTTAGCATTATTCAAAAAATTTGAAATAACCTGAGCAAAACGGAGACGATCTGTATGAACAGGCACAGGAACAGTATCATCCAATTCGAGACGAAACTGTAAAGAAGACCGGATTAAGGGTTGGTACGTCTTATAAATCTCTTTGACAATATCTGTCATATTCCATTCCTTCATGTCAAAATCCAAACTTCCGGAATCCAGGCGGGAAATTTCCAGTACATCATTAATGAGCTTCAAGAGCAATTCATTATTATGATTGATAATTTCGAGCATACTCGCCTTTTCATCCGGATCAATCTCCTCGGAGCCTTCACCCAACAATACATTTGTAAACCCCACAATGGCATTGAGTGGAGTACGGATTTCATGACTCATATTATTAAGGAAAGATTGTTTCAGTTCAGCTTTCTCAGCCATTTGTTTTGCCACAATCAACTGATGCTCACGTTCTACCGACTCTTGAATATTCTGCATGATCCCCGCCAGCATCATCTCTCCTTTAATATCCTTCAGACTGCGGCATCGTAATTCATACCATTGATAACCTTTCTTTTCATCAAAACGGAAACGTACCCGTTGTATTTCTACACCCGGAGATTTGCACAATGCTTCATAAAAAGAACTTAATAACTGCGAGTCATCAGGATGTACATACTCCAAAAAATCAGTTCTCTTAAACTTCCTTTTTTCTACTCCTATCAGACGCGCATAATTATCATCAAACTCAATATCACTTCCCTGCATATTCCAAAGCGAAATCTGTCCTCCATCCGCAGAAAGAGTCAAACGCTTGTGTGCCTCTTCCAGTATTTTCAAGTTTTTGCGTTCAATCAGCGAACGCCGCCGAGTGTGCAGCAAACTGACAGAAATAAAAATGAATGCAAAGACAAATAATACACCCAATAAATAAAATTCCTCACGATAATGATCATAAATAGGATAATTAATAATACGCACATTCTTGCCCACGTTTTTAATATCATAACCATTATAAGTAGAAAAAACGCTCCAATCGAGAACATATTCTTTTCTCAAATCTCTTATTTTAGGCATACCTATTTTTTCTTTATTCATCAACCGGGTAGACAGATCGGCTGCAGCCTGCACAGAAATCTCTTTGGTGGCCATATAGCCGCCAACAATTTTATTTCCTTCTCCGAATCCGGCATGTACACAACTAAATGAAGGTATGCTTAAGGCATTCACTATCGGAAACGATACCATATCGAATTTATCAAGCAGAAATGCTTTCTTCCCCTGCTCACTTTTTGAATTTTCCATCATTACAAGCAAAGAAGCACCTTTAATATACCGGAAGGGGCAAAGGCTTATTGTCAGCTCATTCTTTTTTATCCGGTTATTTGCTACGGCAGGCATCAGATTATAAAACTCAATCATTTCTCTCATTTCTTTATATTCATACTCCATGGAGAATGCTGATTTATGTCCCAGAATCTGTACATCTTTTCTATCAACCACCTGATTTAATAAGTCAAAAGATTTATGACCGAGAGGCGTCAAGTCAATGTTATAAACGATTTCCAGACCAACATGTGGCTGCAAAGACCTTATAAATTCCATATTATGCTTAAAGTCGGGGGTATCTCTTAGAGCATATACTTTCCTGGACTCATATTTTTTCAAAAGGTCTTCATCAGGAAAATGCACATTACAAGCTACCACCGGAACAGAATAGAGCAAAGGATGTCGAGTCGATAATAAAGAATGGGTAGCCTGATCTCCCATCGCCATAACAAGGTCTATCGGCTTACTTTTCAGAGCTTCAAGATAATTACTGATGTGTTCTATTTCGACTTTTTGGCCGAAACGGTTACAATCAAGATAGTATTTATCAAATATAGGTTCTACACCCTTCGACCTAAATTCTTTCTTCAGCAGTTCTTCAAATTGTCCCCGGTCAGCCTCTTTTTTTGAACAAGAATAGATAAGAGAAATATGTTTTTCGTTTCGATGGTTGGTTACATACCATTGTTTGAAATTATACCCACATAAAAAGCCCCCCAACAAAAGAATGGAGGCAAAAATATATTTAAATTTAGGATTTATGAATTCCATAGTTAATTCTCTATCCAGGCAAAAGTAACATAAATTTAATTAATAAAACAATATCTGAGTAGAAAATGGCAATTGTATTCCATCTTTTATTCTTATCAGTATCTAGACTTTTCCCAATCCTATTTCTTAGCTTTTTTCTTGTAAACCCGATATCTTTTTAATATCTTTATCCCGGATCATTAATATATCTATGATTATCCTGTTCCAATCTACTCAATAACCTTTTTAACTAACCACAATGAGCAATAGAATAGTTAGCCGAAGTTTGATGGGAGCCCTCTGTAGTGCATGTTTCACAACAGCAAGTGCACAAGAACGACCCAATATCATTGTTTTTTTAGTCGACGACATGGGATTAATGGACACCTCCGTTCCCTTTGTTACGGACGAAAATGGAAATGCACAGAGACAACCGTTAAACGATTGGTATCGTACTCCCAATATGGAGCGCCTGGCAAACCAGGGAATCCGCTTTTCTACTTTTTATGCACAAAGCGTGAGTTCCCCTTCCAGAGCATCCATCATGACCGGGCAAAATGCGGCCCGTCACCGCACTACGAACTGGATCAATGCGGAAAGCAACAACCGCACTCCATACGGACCATTCGATTGGAATTGGAAAGGGCTCACTCATCAGGATATGATCTATCCCTATTTATTACAACAAGCCGGATACAAAACGATCCATGTGGGTAAAGCACACTTCGGATGTCTGAAAAGCGAAGGAGAAAGCCCTACGAATCTGGGCTTTGATGTCAACATAGCCGGTTCGGCAATCGGCCATCCGGGTAGTTATCATGGAGAAAACGGGTACGGCTGGATCAAGGGTCAAAGAGCAAGAGCCGTGCCCGACTTGGAACAATATCACAAAACTCACACCTTCTTAAGTGATGCACTCACATTAGAAGCCGGTAAAGAGATAGAAAAAGCCGTTGCAGAAAAAAAGCCTTTCTATCTAAACATGGCACACTATGCCGTTCACTCTCCATTCGAAACCGATGAACGCTTCATCAGCCACTATACCGATCCAAACAAATCTCAACAAGCACGCGCTTTTGCCACCCTGATCGAAGGTATGGATAAATCGCTGGGAGACATTCTGGATAAACTCGAAGATATGGGGATAGCGGAAAATACTCTGATCATCTTTTTGGGAGATAATGGTGGTGATGCACCACTCGGGGATGCTGCCGATTATGGTTCATCTGCCCCATTCAAGGGAAAAAAAGGATCGGAATATGAGGGGGGAGTCCGTGTTCCTTTCATTGTCAGCTGGGCACATCCCAACCCAAACAATAAATTCCAAAAGGCATATCCTATAGCCCGGAATGCCATACAAACCCAAATGGGAACGGTTATGGATATATATCCAACCGTACTTTCTGTTGCGGGTGTCAAACCTGCTCCCAACCATATCTTAGACGGAGCCGATTTAAGAAAACTGTTAAAGGGAAAGAGAGATAAAAAGCATCGTGATGATTTCTTAATGCATTTCCCACATGAGCATCGCGGCAGCTATTTCACCTCTTATCGTAAGGGAGACTGGAAATTTATCTATTATTATAACCCACAGACTCCGGAGGCGCCTACCTATAAACTGTTTAACCTCTCAGAAGATCCTTACGAAAAAAATGATCTGTCAAAAACAAACCAACAAAAAGCGAAAGAACTCTTCCGTCTAATGGTTCAAAGGCTGGAAAAAGAACAAGCTCTCTATCCGGTAGATGCCGATAAAAACGTATTGAGTCCGATATTTGTTGCCGAATAATCCCCAAGACAGGGATCTTGTAACAATATTTGCAACACGGGTTACACGGATTATCACAGACTGAAAGCAAATAAAGCAGTGCTTGTCTTGATAATCCGTGTAATTCGTATTGCCTTTTCAGGATTTAAAGTCTTTCACTGCTTTCTTCAGCCTTTCTAAATCCAGTTCTCCGGATTGCCTCCAAAGCTGTTCTCCCTTTCTCATTAAAATAAATGTCGGAACCGATTCGATCGTATAGAAATTAGCCAAAGCATCTTCCTGATCGATATCGATCTGTACTACCTCGAGAGTCCCTTCCATAAGTTTCTTGAATTCTTCTACAACGGGCTGCATACGTTTGCAATGAGGACACCACGTAGCATAAAATTCTGCCATTACCCAATCAGCAGTTGCTAATTTTTCCCTGTTCCGTTTTTGACGGGCTTCTTTTTTCTCTTCCATATCGGTATGTTTTTAAATAACTTACTGCACTCCGAAACAATGCCCAAAGAGAAAAGTTTGTGATATAACATTTATTTAAGCTATAGCGGCCTAAAGAATTTAGATCTAAGCCATGGGAAAATGTTTTTCTTTAATTTGATAAGAACCGGATAACTGTAAGTATAACTTCGGCATATCACTCCTTGAAAGTTGGAGCACGAAGTTCCCAAAAAGCCACAGAAGCAGCCGCCGCCACATTAAGTGAATCTACACTATGCGACATAGGGATGCGAACCACATAATCGGCTTCGGAAATTGTCTCGTACGGCAGTCCGTCTCCTTCGGTACCCATTATGATAGCCAACTTGGGCTCAGTCTTCAAAACCGGATCATCGATAGAGATGGAATCATCAGTAAGTGCCATAGCAGCCGTACGAAATCCCAAATCGCCAAGCCTGCTGAGAGAACCATCTATCCAAGTCCATGATACAAGAAATATTGACCCCATAGATACCCTGACCGCACGGCGATTGAGCGGATCACAAGAGTTCCGCGTCAGCAAAACAGCATCTATGCCGAGGGCAGCAGCCGAACGAAAAATAGCTCCGATGTTAGTGGTGTCAACAACTCCATCTATTACCACGATACGTTTGGCTTCGCGGCATACTTCCTCCACACTTCTTAATTCAGGACGCCGCATGGCACAAAGCACTCCGCGGGTAAGTGTATATCCGGTGAGTAAAGCAAGTATATCACGCTTGCCTGTATAGACAGGAATATCACCACAACGCTCAATGATAACGGCAGCGTCACCGATGATATGTTTTTGCTCACATAAAATAGCCAAAGGTTCATAACCGGCGTCTAAAGCAACTTGAATAACCTTGGGGCTTTCTGCTATAAAAATTCCCCGGTCGGAATCGATGCGATTACGCAACTGGGCTTCAGTAAGGGTACTGAATATCTCTACTCCGGGATGAGACAAGGATGATATTTCTATGATAGGCATTCTCTTTGATTTGATTAACTCTATGATTTTTCCTTTTTCAATTGTAATATGTGCAGAAAGTGTCAATACAAACACTCCCCTACCTGCCTCCCGTTATAGCTATCTTGATAACTCCCTCCAGCTTGTTTTCAAAGATACGATAAGCTTCCTCTATTTCGTTCAACGGAAACCTATGCGTAATAAGAGGAGTAGTGTCTATCCTGCCTTGCTCAATCAGACTGAGAATCTCAGCACAATCGCAACCATCTACCCCACCTGTTTTGAAGATCAAGTTCTTGCCATACATATCGGGCAAAGGTAAAAACTGAGGTTTGTCATAAAGGGCTACGATGGTAACGATGGCATTGGGGCGGGCACACTCCCACGCCAGACGGAAAGTTTCTTCGGAACCCGCCACTTCCAACACGACATCCGCTCCACCATGATCGCTGTTACAGAGTACAAAATCCCTACAGTTTTCAGGTTCTGTCACCAGCACGTCAGGATAATGTTCACGAACAAACCGGATTCTCTCAGCAGACCGTTCACAAACAATAATGCGCCGTGGCTTCTTTAACATCACACAGAGCAAAGTACAGATTCCGGTAGGGCCGGCACCTATAATCAAAACCGTATCATCTTCGGATATCTCCGAAATGCGAGTAGCCCAGAACCCCGTTGCAAGCACATCACCTACAAGCAGAGCTTGTTCATCACTGACATTATCGGGAATATGATTCAATCCCTGCTCGGCATACGGAACCCTGACATATTCCGCCTGTCCGCCATCAATACGGCAACCTAATGCCCATCCTCCGTCGGGGTCAGTACAGTTGTTCACATATCCGTGCCGACAAAAGAAACATTCTCCACAAAAGGTTTCGACATTGACTGTCACTCTATCACCGGGTCTGACGGAAATGACGCCGGAGCCTACTTCCTCCACAATGCCCACCATCTCGTGGCCGACTGTAATACCAGGAACTGCACGCGGAACACTGCCATGTTTAATATGAAGATCACTGGTGCAGATACTGCCAAGTGTTACACGTACGATTGCATCCCGGGCATCTTTTATTTGTGGCCTCAACTTCTCCAAAAGTTCAAACTTCCCATGTTCGACATATGTATATGCAAGCATTATATCTCCTCCTGATTAATCAATATATCCATATATGCAGCAAAAATAGTGATTTCATCGGTAAAACATATACTTTAATATCTGTTTCTGACTCTTGGATAGCATCACTTCACCGGATAGAGTATGTTTTCTGTGTACCCTTCCCAGGAGCATTGCCACTTCAATATCGGCCTGTTTCCCCGTTTCTTTCTATAATTAAGTATACTTTTACAAGTGGTATGCCGTACATTTTTATCAGAATTACGCCAACATTGCATCGTGTCTTTTTGTTTTCTTTAAAGTATGGAGAACGGGATTAAAAAAATATTAAGAGATAAATATGGACTTTTTGAAAAAGATATAGAAATATTGCTTGAAAAGTTCACAAGATTTTCTGTGCCCAAGAGAGAGATTATCCTTCAAGAAAGGCAAACAGATCACTATATCTATTTTGTTGAGAAAGGGATTGTAAAAAGTACGATTCTAAGAGAGGGCAGAGAATTTATCATATTTTTTGCATTAGAAAATGATGTCCCACTCAGTTCACCCAACCTGACAGAGAGCAGACAATCACTATATACTTTAGAGGCAGTAGATACTTGTATTTTATGGAGAATCTCCCGTAAAGACTTAGCCACCTCATTCAAAGACTCTCTTAATTTATCCAATTGGGGAAGAATGATTCTTCAGGAATGGCTTACTTCATCTTCTTTCTATTTTTCATCTATCCACTGGATGAGCAAGAAAGAACAATATCAATATCTACTTAAAGAAATGCCCAAACTGATACAAAGATTATCAATGAGAGACCTCTCCGCATGGCTGGACATAACTCCACAATCCTTAAGTAGAATCAGGGCCGATATGCATTAATTACCTTTTGGTAACTTTTCATTCTTCCCTGTAACCTACCTTTGCGCTCAAATTTTAATTCTGTATGATATGAAAAGTTTAAAAGGTATTATTTATGCAATGATTTCATCAGGTACATTTGGGCTCATTCCATTATTTACAATTCCATTAATGGGAAATATGGAAATGAATGAATCCAACATTCTTTTTTATCGATTTCTATTTTCTACCCTTATGATGGGAGCAGTATGTCTTTTGCACAAAAGTACTTTAAAAATAAATATGAAACATCTGATCTCTATCATCGGTTTAGGTGCCTTGTATGCTCTTACAGCGCTATTTCTTATTTATTCCTACCATTATATAACTAGTGGAGTGGCTACAACCATTCACTTTCTCTATCCAATCTGTGTCAGCTTCTTAATGGTAGTATTCTTTAAAGAACAAAAATCCAAATCTCTATTCTTAGCAGCCTCACTCTCACTAATCGGTGTTGCACTTATGTGTTGGTCGGGAGGAGGCAGTATCCGATTGATGGGTATCGGACTCGCAGCTCTTACGATATTAACCTATGGGATATATATTGTTGCTCTGAATCAATTGGATATAGGTAAATTACCTGCTGAAGTGCTTACGTTCTATGTGCTTTTAGGCGGTTGCGTAATCTTTTTCATCTACAGTCTATTTACAGCAGGTATATCCTCCATCCCCAGCACAAAAGCCGGATTTTATATTTTGGCATTGGCATTTCTATCTACCGTCATCTCCGACCTTACGTTGATTTTAGCGGTAAAATATGCCGGTTCGACAACAACAGCCATCCTTGGTTCAATGGAACCTTTGGTCGCAGTGGTTGTAGGCGTATTGGTATTTTCGGAACATTTCACATTACAATCATTAATCGGTTTATTACTGATACTAATGTCTGTTATCATTGTAATATTAGCCGATCAACAAAAAAAGTCGAAGAGAATCACAGAACAGAAAATCATTAAGCCACATTGAGGAATAGAACTCACAATTAGTCTCAGACAATTGTCTTCTACCAATATCTTTATTAAAAGCGTAATGAAAAGTCATTAGAAGGAAAGAGAGGGTATCTGATTAGCATATCTCTGTCGCCTTCCAGCACCTTCCTGTATTCAGCGATACAATATACCTATGGAGGACAAACGAGAAAAGTCCGATCATGCGCACATGACGAGGGTCAGGAGACCGATCCGCAAGTAGCCGATTCTGATAATCATGAATATCGTGAAAATCATCGTCACAATAACGGTCATTCTTTCTAAGAATCTGTCTCCCCCCTTCATACCCCGATTAAATGTTTATTTCTCACAACCTTTTTATTTTGATATTTTCAATCGCTTTCTACTTTCTTTCTTCTTCTCATTCTCTCTCACTACTTGCAGCATTTCATTGATCAATTCCTCTCCGTCTTGCGAATAAAAATACTTTGTCTTTTCCACCCTCTCAACCATATTTCCCCATTTATCATATTTAGAAAGTACAATACGTTTAGACGTATCCGAAAGATAAACGCATCTTACCTCTTTCCCATTCTTATAATAAGTGCTATCAACATCCGTGCAATCGTCCAGTACAATACGATCAACGTGAATATCAAAACCATCCGACTTAAATTCCGTGAAACTACCTGTGAACTTCATGTCAGCGTCGAATATAAATTCCTTTTTCCCTTTTTCGTCAACAATCGTCTTGTTAATAGAACTGACAATACCATTCTTTATACATTTCCTGATAAGGGTGTCTCCTGCCATTTTCTCTATATCGCACACGATGTCATAGTCCTCGTCTGTACGGGGAATCCTTTTTTTAGCTTCCTCATAAGATAGTCCCCGAAAGAAGTAAGTGGTTCTTTTTTTCCCTATGTCAAAATAGTATTGCACTCTTTTTGTTAGATTACCATTCCCGTCGTATTCATTTTTTTCCTCATAGTCGTTGTCTTCATGCAGTACATAGTCATTGTTTATATTTCTAACATACACTAATTTGAGTTTACTTTTATCGTAATATTTCTGCAATAAATAATCAATGGTATCCCCTTGGGCATTTAATGTTAACACCTCCTCCCTTTGGGGAGCATATCTCATAATCTTGATATTTCCCGACCTCTTTGACTTTCTTCTTACCGTAAACTCTTCGTTGTTGATATACGTATAATAATACGTGCTTTTATCATCAATTAAATCAATTGTTTCAGAATCTTCTTCATACCTATGATGAGATGTTCTGGTCAATTGTACCTCTGACAAACGATTATTTTCATCATACTTGTTTTCATAAGTCGTCATGGTTATTCGATCATAAGATTTCTCTTCCGAAACCGTTTTAGTTCCACACGCATACAGAACGAAGACCAAAAACAATAATTTTACTTTCATTGTATATCTTTTTTTTAGGGTAGGGCAGTGTCGGCAAATCAATAGATTTTCTTATTAATAACTCCTTCCTGTAAATCCCGTATCGTTAATCGTTGATATTCTTGTTTTCTTCTCATGAATGTCACATCAGAATACGTATTCAAACTTCCTGCGTATTCTTCTATTAGCCTAATCAAATCTCTATTTATTTGTATTTTCATTTAAATCATCAACTTCAACAGATCCCATTAGTGTCAAAGCACAATAAATTTCATTTTTCACACATTCATTACATAAGGGCAACCTATATAAATCGGCAGATTGTTGCTTTGGTTGAGACTTACCTAAACAACTTATGACAAACAACATGCAACAAACAATTCTATTGATTTCATAATACAAAATTAGTGTATAGTCTTTTTGCCCGTCTGTACAGCCTGCAAACGTTATTTGATTATTGTTATGTTCTTGGCTGCGATGACAGGCTAATCATGTTTTTCACTTGTCCAAGCATAAATATAAAAAGTCCCGTAAAACCTTGATTTTACGGGACTTACTTTTACTTTTCCGTCATTTATCTTTGACGCTCAGCGGAGAGACAGGTTCTATCACCTATCATTTCAAACAATATCACAAACTCGTAATATCTTGTTAATTACCAAGTTATTACAAAGTAAACAGAAAATAAAATATCTCTTAATATCTTTGCATATCTCACTTCTTGGGTGTATTTTTGGGTGTCAATTTTCAAACACACCCAATTATGAATATCAAAAGAAACATCATTTTCGCACTGGAAAGCCGGAAGAAAAACGGTGTGCCAATCACAGAGAATGTGCCTATCCGTATGCGTGTGATATTCGCAAGCCAGCGTATAGAGTTTACAACGGGCTACCGCATTGACGCTACCAAATGGGATACGGACAAACAAAGGGTAAAGAACGGATGCACAAACAAACTGAAGCTAAGCGCATCCGAAATCAATGCAGACCTGCTAAGACAGTACACGGAGATACAGAACATCTTCAAAGAGTTTGAAGTACAGAACGTACTACCCACACCTGCACAGATAAAGGACAGCTTCAATGCAAGGATGAAGGATGCACCAGTCACAGAGCAGGAAACAGCCGAAGGACCTAAAATTAGCTTTTGGGAGGCGTTCGAGGAGTTTGTAAGGGAATGCGGGAAACAGAACGACTGGACAGACGCAACCTACGAAAAATTCGCTGCGGTAAAGAACCACCTGAAAGAGTTCAGGGATGAACTTTCCTTTGATACGTTCACCGAGAACGGTCTGAATGACTATGTGGACTTCCTGCGTAACAAGAAAGATATGCGTAATAGCACCATAGGCAAGCAGATAGCCTTCCTGAAATGGTTCCTGCGGTGGAGTCTCAAGAAAGGGCACAATCAGAACATGGCTTATGACAGCTTCAAGCCCAAGCTGAAAAACACACCCAAAAAAGTGATATTCCTCACATGGGAGGAACTGAACAGACTGAAAGACTACAAGATACCCCAAACCAAGCAGTATCTCGAACGGGTAAGGGACGTTTTTCTGTTCTGCTGTTTCAGCGGGCTGCGCTATTCGGACGTGTACAACCTCAAACGGAGCGACATCAAGCCCGACCATATAGAAGTGACAACCGTCAAGACAGCGGACAGCCTTATCATAGAGTTAAACAACCACAGCAAGGCGATACTGGAAAAATACAAAAGCGTACACTTTGAAGATCACAAGGCACTTCCGGTCATCAGCAACCAAAAGATGAACGATTATTTGAAAGAACTGGGGGAACTTGCGGAAATCAACGACCCGGTAAGGGAAACTTACTACAAGGGAAATGAACGTATAGACACCGTCACACCCAAATACGCCCTGCTGGGAACCCATGCTGGAAGACGGACATTCATCTGCAACGCTTTGGCATTGGGTATTCCCGCACAAGTGGTGATGAAGTGGACGGGACACAGCGACTACAAGGCGATGAAACCATACATAGACGTTGCCGATGACATCAAGGCCAATGCGATGAACAAATTCAACCAACTGTAAACACAACAATAGCATGGAAGAAAGAATAACCTCAATGATACCCCGCTACGGGAAACTCAACAAGACATATACGGAAATAACATCCGGTGACGGCCTCTCTTTTGAGAAGCAGAAGTTTATTCATGACTTTTACAAAGAGTATGAAGACACACAGACCTTTGAAAAGGCACTTATCAGCCTCATGCTTGAAACGGAGGATACGCACTTTTCCATATTGCTGAACAGCCTGAAACGGGAAATAGAGAACAATATGTCAATATACAACACTTACCGGGACTTGTTCGACAGCCTTGACACCCAATATATCTGCCACCTGCATGAAGACCGCTTCGACTGGGACATCGACAGACAGACGAAAATCACAAGGGAATACAGCCGGGAACTGACGGAGGCGAACGGTTCCTTGGAGTCGGTAGGCTTCAGGGAACACAACCGTCAGGAAGAGGAGCTTTTGGAAAAGAGGTACGAACGGTGCAAGCAGGAATACGACAAGGAGAAAGCCAAGCTGGACGCACTCTACGAACAGAAGGGGCAGGCAAGGCGGGAAGCCCTGCAATGTCTGCAAAACCGCTGCGGGGACGTATGCAGGCTGGGCGGCTCTCTGCTGGCAATCCTTGAAAAATACATGACCAGCCAAAAGAAAAAAGAGGAGGAAGAGAAAGAAATTTCCTCATCCGGTGCCATCACGACAAACCCGTCAGCCTATTTCCCCATGAAACTCTTGTCAGCCGTTTACGAAAAGTGCAACGGTGGGCAGTTCGAAGCCGTTTCCGAACTGGACTTCTACGCTGGCATGAACCTGCAACCGTGTGAAGAAAAACTGAAAATAAGACCGAGGGAGAAGGCGCGCGTATGCCATCTCATTTTCCTTATGGGTGAAACGCTGCCCAAACCGGACAGAGAGAAATGGAAAGAGGGCATCATGAACCTGCTCGGGATAGACGATGCATACTATAAGTCAAAATACAAAGAACCCGTTTCCGATTTTCCCAGTGACAGCAATCAGGAATTTGCAAAAGAAATGCGGTTGATATTCCGATAGGCAATGATACGCAACGACATTCCACGAGACAACCACTTTTACCACTCAAAATAATTTTCACCACTCTTTATTACCCTCTGATATTTAACGAGATAGCGTGATACTCCATTCACGCTATCCACGTCCTTACCACCCGTACCCGGAACTAACTTTGCACTGTTCGAACGAGGTAAAAAGCCCATGCGCAGGGCTTACAGTACAAACGTTAATTTTATTCTGATATGGATATTAGAGACCTTTTATCAAAGCCCGTATGGCAGATGACGGGCGAAGAGTTCATATTCCTGAACCAGCACGCCTTGCAGGAAAACGAAGTGAAACCGACACAACCCGCACCCGGCAAGGAAAAAAAATACGTGTACGGGATAGGCGGCATAGCCCGGCTGTTCGGATGCAGTATGCCCACAGCAAACCGCATCAAGAAAAGCGGGAGGATAGACAGAGCCATCACGCAGATAGGACGCAAAATTATTGTCGATGCGGACATGGCACTTGAACTGGCAGGACGTAAAAGCGGGGGACGCAGATAGGGAGGTGCGGTATGGACTACAAGGAAAAAAGAAATATCACGCCCGAAGAGGCTGTAATCCTATGGCAAGCCTCACGGCTCAACCTTTCGGAAGACTACGAGAAGGCACCTGAAATCCTTAAAGTGCAAGACTCCGTCATAGGCACGCTGGGAAATTTCAGCGCGTCAATCGGAAAAGCCAAGAGCAAGAAGACGTTCAATGTCTCCGCAATCGTGGCGGCTGCACTGAAAAACGGGACGGTACTAAGCTACACGGCTGAACTGCCCGAGAACAAGCGGAAAATACTCTATGTGGACACCGAACAAAGCCCCTACCACTGCGCAAAGGTCGCAAAGCGGATATTGCGCATGGCGAGACTGCCCGCAGACAGAAACCACGAAGACCTTGAATTTCTTATCCTGCGGAAGTACACGCCCGAGGAGCGCATAGCAATCGTGAGGGAGGCAATCTACCGCACCGAGAATGTCGGGCTGGTAGTCATTGACGGAATACGGGACATGGTGTACGACATCAACAGCCCCAGTGAATCCACAAAGGTAATATCCCTGCTGATGACATGGACGGGGGAAAGACATATCCACATCCATACCATCCTGCACCAGAACAAAGGGGACGAGAACGCAAGGGGGCATATCGGTACCGAATTGAGCAACAAGGCGGAAACGGTACTGCAAGTGGAGAAAGACGAAAAGAACCCCGACATCAGCACGGTCAAGGCTGCACACATCAGGGCGATAAACTTTGAGCCCTTCGCCTTCCGCATCAACGGGGAGGCACTGCCCGAACTGCTGGACGAATACCAGTTCAAGCAGAAGGACAAGAACAAAGGAAAAAAGGAAAAATTCGACGCCTACAAGGACATCACCGAACGGCAACACCGTATTGCGCTGGAAGCCGCATAGATCGGAAGAGCGTCGTGTAGGGAAAGAGTGTAGATCTCG
>OGJO01000547.1_pt1 | contig 20993 bp, 14 predicted proteins | sample 1572121 | NCBI WGS metagenome assembly OGJO01 (sample SAMEA2582081, study PRJEB24529) | metagenome | biome: Human gut stool | place: China | collected 2011
GACATTCCGTCCGCCATGGGCGTTCGTGGATTTGTTTCACTAACTCTCAATTTACCTGTCTTGTCCAATTATTCATGCTGCAAAGTTCTGACAACTTACAAAAATATGAAATAATTAACAATATTTACTTGTAATAGAAGCATATATTTAGTAAAATACACGTAAGGGGTTAAAAATCCAATCCAACGGCTGGACAAAATACCCAAAATGCAGAATAAATGGAGGATGGGATATGAATATTTACACAACAGACAAGATCCGTAACGTAGTATTACTGGGCCATGGCGGCAGTGGCAAGACCAGTCTTGCAGAAGCCTTTGGTTATCTGTCCGGTATCACCTCCCGTATGGGCAAGGTAGATGACGGCAATACCCTCAGTGATTACAGTAAAGAAGAACAGAGACGTCATTTCTCTATCAGTACCTCCGTGATCCCCATTGAGTGGGAAGGATACAAGATCAATATTATTGATACACCGGGTTATTTTGATTTCGTGGGAGAAGTGGAAGAGGCAGTCAGTGCCGCAGGAGCAGCCATCATAGTAGTTAACGGCAAGTCCGGCATCGAAGTTGGCACCCAGAAGGCATGGGAGCTTTGCGAGAAATACAAGCTGCCCCGTTTTATCTATGTCTCCAACATGGACGTGGATAATGCCTCCTTCCGTCAGGTGGTGGAAGATATGACTAATCTGTACGGCAAGAAGATGGCACCGTTTCATCTGCCAATCCGTGAGAACGAGAAATTCGTAGGATACATCAATGTTATCACTGAGAGCGGTAACCGCTGGGAGGGTAAGGAAGTTGTTCCCTGTGAGGTACCGGATTACAGCCAGGCCAACCTGCAGATCTGCCGTGATACTCTGATGGAAGCCGTAGCCGAGACCAGTGAAGAATTCATGGAGCGGTATTTCGGCGGAGAGACCTTCTCTGAGGCAGAGATCCGTGCAGCACTCCGTACCAATGTCTGCGATGGCAGCATCGTTCCCATGACCATGGGTTCCAACATCCTGTGTCAGGGTATGTACACACTGTTAGATGATATTGTCAAATACATGCCCAGTCCCGAGAACAGAGAAGTGGCGGGCATCAATTTAAAGACCAATGAGATTTACCATGCGGATTACGATTTCGCCAAGGCAAAATCCGCCTATATCTGGAAGACCATAGTGGATCCTTTCATCGGAAAATACTCTCTGATCAAGGTAAACTCCGGTGTACTTAAGACCGACGACCTGCTGTACAACGTAGACCGTGACATTGAGGAAAAGATCGGCAAAATCTATGTACTGCAGGGCAATAAGCCCATTGAAGTCAGCGAGCTGCATGCCGGAGATATCGGAGCACTGGCGAAACTGACCGCAGCGAGAACCGGCAACAGTCTCTCTACCAAGGCCACGACCATCAAATATGGCAAGTTCGATATTTCCACTCCTTATACCTATATGCGGTATAAGCCGAAGAATAAGGCGGACGTGGATAAGATCTCCCAGGCATTGCAGAAGATGACCCATGAGGATCTGACCATCCGGGTGGTGAACGATGCGGAGAACCGCCAGACCTTACTTTACGGCATGGGTGACCAGCACCTGGATATCGTGGTCAGCCGTCTGTTAAACGAATACAAAGTAGAGATCGAGCTGTCCAGACCGAAGATCGCATACAAAGAGACTATCAAGAAACAGTCCGATGTGGAATATAAGTACAAGAAACAGTCCGGAGGACACGGTCAGTACGGTCATGTAAAAATGCGTTTTTCACCTTCCGGCGATCTGACCAAACCCTATGAGTTCGCAACAGAAGTCGTAGGTGGCGCGGTACCGAAGAATTTCTTCCCTGCGGTGGAAAAAGGTATTCAGGAATCCGTAGGCAGAGGACCTCTGGCGGCCTACCCGGTAGTCGGTGTCAAAGCGGTACTGTATGATGGATCCTATCATCCGGTAGATTCTTCGGAAATGGCATTTAAGACCGCGGCTATCCAGGCTTTCAAAAAAGGTGTCATGGAAGCAGACCCCGTTCTGTTGGAGCCCATCATGTCCTTAAAGGTTACCGTGCCGGATGCCTATACCGGAGACATCATGGGAGATCTGAACAAGAGAAGAGGCCGGGTGCTGGGCATGACACCCATGAGCGGCGGCAAGCAGATCATCGAAGCGGATATTCCCATGAGCGGATTATTCGGTTATTGCACAGATCTGCGTTCCATGACCGGAGGCAGAGGGGATTATTCCTATGAATTTGCCCGCTACGAGCAGGCACCTTCCGACGTACAGGAAAAGGAAGTAGCGGCCAGAGCAGCAAAGGTTGCGGAGAACAATGCAGAAGACTAACGAGTAATTACATAACATACACAGCAAAAAGAGACCGGTTGGCTTTCCGGTCTCTTTTTCGGTATTGTGCAGTAAATATCATCGATATCGCTGCATCAGATTGATCAGTAATGTGATCCATGCAAACATGATTCATCACCTCTCGTATACAGCATATGCCCCGGCAGACGAAAATATGCAAAAAACCATGCGGATAGAGCCGCAGTCCTTGACAGTATCGGGAAAACACGATAAAATAATCGATAGTTTTTTAACGACTTGAGAACAAAAAATTTAAATAGAAAGCTTCTCATAGTTTAGGAGGAAATAATTATGGCAGTACCTTACAATCACAGAGAGGTAGAGAAAAAATGGCAGACTGTCTGGGATGATGAAAAAGCATTCAAGACTTCCGACGATTTCTCCAAGCCCAAATATTACGCACTGGTAGAGTTCCCTTATCCTTCAGGACAGGGATTACATGTAGGTCATCCGAGACCTTATACTGCACTGGATATCGTAGCACGTAAGCGCAGAATGCAGGGCTATAATGTGCTGTATCCCATGGGATGGGATGCATTCGGTCTCCCTACCGAGAACTACGCGATCAAGAATCATATCCATCCCAAGATCGTAACCAAGAACAACGTGGCAAGATTCAAGAATCAGCTGCATTCCTTAGGTTATTCTTTCGACTGGGACAGAGAGATCAACACCACAGATCCCGAGTATTATCATTGGACCCAGTGGATCTTCTTAAAGCTGTTCAAGGCAGGACTGGCTTACAAGACAGAGATGCCGATCAACTGGTGTACCTCCTGTAAGGTAGGTCTTGCAAATGAGGAAGTAGTTAATGGCGTCTGCGAGCGTTGTGGTTCTGAAGTCATCCGTAAGGTCAAGAGCCAGTGGATGCTGAAGATCACTGAATATGCAGACAAGCTGATCCAGGGACTGGACACCGTAGATTATATCGAGCGTGTCAAGGTTTCCCAGAAGAACTGGATCGGAAAGTCCCAGGGTGCGGAAGTAGACTTTACACTCACCGGAAAAGACGAGAAGCTGCGCATTTACACCACCAGACCGGATACGCTGTTCGGCGTTACCTATATGGTAGTATCTCCGGAACACCCTGTACTGGATAAATACAAGGACGAGATCAAGAACTGGGATGATGTTGTGGCTTATCGTGAGATGGCTGCGAAGAAGTCTGATTTCGAACGTACCGAGCTGGCAAAGGATAAGACCGGTGTCTGCATCCAGGGTCTGACCGCTACCAATCCCGTCAACGGTAAAGAGATCCCTGTATGGGTATCTGACTATGTATTGATGACTTACGGTACCGGCGCTATCATGGCAGTACCTGCCCATGATGAGAGAGACTGGGAGTTCGCTAAAAAGTTTGGTATGCCTATTATCGAAGTTGTAGCCGGAAGCCCTGTCAGCGTAGAAGAAGCTGTATATACCGATGTTGCTGATGGTACTTTGGTCAATTCCGATTTTCTGAACGGCCTGTCTGTGGCAGAAGCCAAAGAGAAGATCATGAACTATCTGGAAGAGAAGGGCATCGGTAACCGTAAGACCAATTATAAATTAAGAGACTGGGTATTCTCCAGACAGCGTTACTGGGGTGAGCCGATCCCTATCGTACATTGCGATAAGTGCGGATATGTTCCCATTGATGAGAGCGAACTGCCTCTGCAGTTACCCGATGTAGAGAGCTACATGCCTACCGATACCGGAGAATCTCCTCTGGCTGCCATGACTGACTGGGTAAATACCACCTGTCCCTGCTGTGGCGGTCCGGCAAAGAGAGAGACCGATACCATGCCTCAGTGGGCAGGTTCTTCCTGGTATTACCTGCGTTATACCGATCCTCACAATGACAAGGCACTGGCAAGTCCTGAGGCATTGAAGTACTGGCTGCCGGTTGACTGGTACAACGGCGGTATGGAACATACCACACTGCATCTTTTGTACTCACGTTTCTGGCATAAGTTCCTGTATGATCAGGGCGTAGTACCTACTCCCGAACCTTACCAGAAGAGAACCAGCCACGGTATGATCCTGGGATCCAACGGTGAGAAGATGTCCAAGTCCCGTGGTAATGTGGTAAATCCGGACGATATCGTACAGGATTACGGTGCAGATACTCTGCGTACCTACGAGATGTTCATCGGTGCCTTTGATCTGAGCGCTTCCTGGAGTGAGGAAGGCGTAAAGGGATGCCGCAGATTCCTTGAGAGAGTCTGGAAGTTGCAGGATATTCTGACTGATGAAGAAGGCTATAGTGCAGATTTAGAGACCAAGATGCACCAGACCATTAAAAAGGTCAGCAGCGATTTCGAGAACCTGAAGTACAACACCGCCATCGCTGCCATGATGTCCCTGATCAACGAGTTCTACAAGAAGAACTCCATTACCAGAGGCGAATACAAGACACTGCTTACTCTGCTTAACCCCGTAGCACCTCATATCACCGAGGAATTGTGGCAGACTGCCGGATTCGAGGGCAGACTGTATCAGGCAGCATGGCCTGAATTCGAGGAAGAGAAGACCGTAGAGAGCGTTGTTGAGATCGGTGTTCAAGTCAACGGCAAGATGCGTGTGACTATCAATGTTTCCAAGGATGAGACCAAGGAAAATGTCATCGCCATGGCAAAAGAAGCTCTGGGAGACAAGTTGACCGGCAACATCGTAAAAGAAATCTATGTTCCCGGTAGAATCGTAAACATCGTAGCAAAATAGTTCAGCCATGGAAAAATAAGTGAAATAAAATCATGCTTGCATGATTTTATGATCGAATATGTCCATGAGGTAAACGCCGTCTTATGAACAAAGGTAGTCACGTAGTGATGGAAAGCGTGATAACGCGACTTTGCGAATGGCGTTGGCTGAACGTTGAATAAAATAACTCTTGACAGACATTAAGCCTGCCGGGAGTTATTTTTTTGTGATCGGCTTTTCTCCAGAATATTTTCAATCTGACGAAGCTCCGATTCCGTACTGTATTTTTTGATAGCGGTGATGGCAGCCTGCATTTCCTGCGGGGTAAAAGTCAGGTGCTCCTGTTTCGCTTTACGCATGGCGGGCATGAGAAGTGCCATCATTTCTTTTTGACTTTTACCGTGCCCCTGGGCAAAAAGTTTCGAGAGAAAATCCAGTTTTTCTCTGGGGATGTCCTTCACGAGATCATCCTGCATCCAGAGGGGTGTCTTGGAATAGTCCATTTTTCTGACCTCCTGTGTCTGATTTTGCAGTGGAAAAAAGACCGGACAACATAGACGGATCCATGCCGGAGAGATCGGAGAAGCCCTCCGGGAACAATTCCTGCATGGTCTGCACCATTTCCATCATTTCCTGGAAATTATGAATATTGTCCATCATTTGTGTGATTTGTCGAAGAGCTGATTTCTGAGTCTCGTCGCACAAGGGCATGAGATCATTACACAGTTCAGTGGCAGTTTCTTCGTTTGCAGAAGAGGGAGCAATGCACAGAGAAGTCTCCGGATGCCTGCGAAAAAGTGTTAGCGTGTATTGCAACTCCGACATTTTTATGTAAACAGCAAGTCCTTTCAGCAGCCGGGGATCCATATAATAAGCCAGTATTTTCAGAATCTGAATGCGGTTGGAAGTGAATAATGTGTCAAAGGCCGCCGCCTTGTCGATTCTCTTATCATCCATGTACCGATACCTTCCTGCAAAAGAGTTACTAGTATTTTATGAGAGCGGCAGCATGCTTATGCCGATCAATCCTTCGGGGTACAGAAAAGTCCGTACCCCGGAGTGATCGTGCCTACAAAGCTCCGGGAGATCCCGGAAAGCAGTATCAGAGATTAGCAACCGCAACCGTTGTTGTTACCGCAGCCACCGCCGCAGAAGCAGGACAGAAGCAGGATCCAGATCAGCCATTCACAGCAGTCATTGCCACCGCAGCCATTGTTGTTGCCCAGCAGCCCGCAGCCGTTGTTACCGCAGCCACCGCCGCAGAACAGCAACAGGATGATCCAGATGCAGCTGTTGCCGAAGATACCGTTACCACAGTTGTTATTGCCGCAGGAATTATTGCAGCCGCAATTTGTAGCAGTTAAGTCACTCATTTTTAGTGCCTCCACATTTTATTTATGCTCTATTGTATGCGGGGGAGCCTGTCAATGTTTCCGGAAAAGACTTGCAATAATTTCCGGATATAGTAAAATATAGATATCTATATAGACATGCATAGATTATGAAAAGACAGATTATAAATTAAGGATAGATAGATGGCACAGAAGATATATGTGGTAGAGGGGCGAAAGTTCCGCACGGAGGCGGATTATCAGAATGCCCTGAAGGATCAGCAGGTGATCGAGAATCTTCGGGTACAGACGAAGAAGATGAGCCTGGCAGATCAGAAGAAACTGCTGGAAGTGATCCGCAGCGGCAGGTGTAGATTCCATAGTATTCTGGGACAGGATTACATGGAAGAGCTGTCGGAGGACATTCAAAGACAGGAAGGAAAAGTACCGGAAACATCTCCAGCGAAAGGACATTTTCTTCAGAAAGAAAATACAAAAACAATCGGGAAGGCCCAAACTCCCAAAAATAAAAAAGAAGCATCAAAGAAAAAAGAAACTGTAAAAAAAGAAAGTCCTGATAAAAAAGTTCCCAAAAAGAGGCCGACAACAAAAAAGAAGACTTCTGTGAAGAAGAAAGCAGAACCGCAGTTTGACGAGTCAGAGATTGACAAAATCGTTCAGGAAGAATTGAAAAAACAGGAGAAACGAAGGAAACTTCTTGTGGTCTGTTGCAGTGTGATCGCAGTGGCATGCCTTGGCTATTTCGGAATTTATAACTGGTATAACATCCGTACTGCCGATAATTACAAGCAATTAAGTGAATTGAAGGATAAAGAGCCGGCAACCGGTCAGAATCAGGATCCTGTGATCCATTACACCGCGGATGAAACGCAGAGTACGCCCCCTCCGGTACTGGATGAATATAAAAATTTATTAAATAAGAACAAAAGACTAATCGGATGGGTAAAAATTGACGATACTAATATAGATTACCCTGTAATGCAGACAACGGATAATGAATATTATCTGGATCATAATCTGAATCAGGAGTATGATAAGAACGGATCCATTTTTATGGACAAGGACTGTGATGTGCTCAAGCCCAGCACGAACTTCATTTTATATGGACATCATATGAAGAACGGGCAGATGTTCGGAAGCTTATCTTCATACAGCGAACAGAGCTATTGTGAGAAACATCCCTACATACAGTTTGACACCATCTATGAAAAAGGCCTGTATGAGATCATGTATGTATTCAGATCACGGGTCTATAGTGAAGATGAAATCGTATTTAAATACTATCAGTTTATAGACGCCCAGAGCGAGCAGGAATTTGACTCCTATATGAATGATATGGCAGAGATGTCATTATATGACACAGGAGTCACAGCTTCGTTCGGTGACCAGCTTTTAACACTGTCCACCTGTGATTACCAGGAGAAAAATGGCAGATTTGTAGTGGTTGCCAAAAAGGTGACGACAAAGGAGTAAAGGATGACTAAGGGTAAAAAGAAGACTAACAGAAGATTAAAAAGGACAGTAAGGAAAACCCTGGGAACATTGTTCTTGGTCTCGGCGATCGTAGTAGCAGCGATTCCTACGGAAGGGCTGCGTGCAGCAGATGGAACAGAAAAAGTGGTTACGGAATCTTATCTGCAACAGATGTCGATTCCTTATCTGGACAGTAAGGAAGAAATCTATACCACCGGTGACGGTAAGTATCAGTTTGCCTATGTAACGGACGGCGGCAGTGATAAGGGTGCTGTGATCCTGGGATACAACGGTGGCTATCTGGAAGGTAACAACCTGGTAATTCCTGATGGACTGGATGCGTATAAGAAATATTCTTACAGTGATGGAACCAACGGCGGTTATGTCGCTGTAGGTAAGGAAAATGATTTCCTGTTCTATGCAGTGAATCAGACGACAACTGATCCGGAAACCGGGGCAGAGATTGTGATCAGCACATCTTATCAGCCCTGCCGTTATGAAGACCGTGCCCAGTGGGAGAATTTATCATCGGAAGAACTGTATTATCACAAGTCGGATACTGTATCCGGTGGTGATCTTGTACCTGTTTATGAGAAAACGACAGATTCTAATAAACAGCGTATCAAAGGTGCAGAGGTATGGTATATTGGCAACCAGTATCTGCAGGAAGGAACCGGAAAAGATTCAGGTACCTGGGAAATTGCAGGACCGATCACCAGTAGTGATAAGGGGATTTTTGCCGGAAATGGTAATATTCACACATTGACCATCGGAAAGAGCGTAAAAGGAGTGGGTGTATATGCATTTTATGGCTGTACCGGTATGAGCAGCATTTCTTTGGGAAATGGTCTGAATATTATTGGTGATTATGCGTTTGCCAACTGCCTTACTATGACCAGTGTAAATCTGGATAGGATCAGCAATCTGACAACGATTTCGGATTTCGCATTTGCTAACTGCCAGTCCATGGAAAAATTTACGGTTCCTATTAATGTAACAACAATTGGCAATAATGTATTTGAAGACTGTTATTCCATGATAGGCATTAATATGTCCAACGCAGAAGAAAATGACGGTTTCTCTGTGGAAGAGGAAATGGCTTCCACAAATAATGCAACAGCATTAAACAATTTTGGGCAAAATGTATTTAAAGGATGTGCAAATTTAAGATCTGTGACATTCCCCAGAACTTTCAGTAATGCCAGCGGCCCGACATCCGGATCTATTGATGTATCCGAGTTCCGGGGATGCGAGAATCTGAAATATGTAACTGCAGCAAACCCGTCTTTGAAGATCACGGGGGGAGAAGTAGATACTTCATATACCTTTGATTCCTTCAAAGCGGATGTACCGGCAGAGTTTTATCTGGAAAGTGTTGACAGCTCCCAGTTCCATACCTGTGCGACGAATAATTATATGGCATTCAGTTATCTTAATTCCGACGGAACCAAGCAGAATCTGTATGAACTGACAGTTCAGGAAACAAGTGGCAAAAAGGCTGTTTACAGAGTGAATTCCTCTAATCAGCTGGTATACTGTGAATTTGACAGCGGTCTGGAAACTGTTACCATGCCGGATACCGTCGGACCTTACCAGATCACAGTGATCGGCTCCGGTATTTTCCGTAATAACTGTTATCTGAGGAGAATTACGATTCCCTCCTCTATTACTACGATTGAAGACAGTGCGTTTAAAGGCTGCCATAATTTGAAAGATGTCATTTTCAAGGAGCCTGTCAATGTTACCAGTATCGGTACAGATGCATTCAAGACCCAGGAGGTGGAATATCATAAGGCAGATTGCGGTAATAAGGACGCAACTGCTGTAGAGCAATTGTATTTTACAGGCCCTATCTCGGATGATTCGGCACCGTTTAATTATGCAATGGATCCGAACAGCTATATTAACAGAGGAAGCCAGGAGAGAACCTATATTACCTATTACAGTGGCTGGCCGCAGAATCTGGAAGTAAAGTATAACCCGGATACGGACAAAAATGAATTGGTAGATTATCCTACGTTTAAAGAAATTCAGTCCGGTTCGAAATATACCACAGGCAATTATGCTTATATGACACTGGAATACCAGGAGGCGGCTAAGACTGCGGTAGATAAATATCTTGGTACGAATTCAGAACCTATGACGGATTATGAACGTGAGATCATCAATGCGGCACTGCAGATCGAATTACCTTACGGTATTGAAACCATTAAAGAAGGTCTGTTTACTGCCACAGAACCTTCGGAAGCTCTGCCGCCCAATACGACCAAGACATTGACCGCTTACGGACTGTTGGAGATCGGCAAGGAGACTTTCAAGGATTGTACGAATCTGAGTGGTGTCTATCTGAAAGACAGAACTACGAAGATTGATGATTATGCTTTTGATGGATGTACAAATCTGACCGGTGTGGCAGTACCTGCCACCACAACAACAATGGGAAAACGTCCTTTCATCGGCTGTGAGAAACTGACAACGGTGGATTTCCAGGGAAGTCCTTATTTCACCTGTGATAATTCTATTATCTACAGTCTGGAAAACGGACAGAAGAAAGATATCATTGAATTTCTGGAAGGAAGAGCCAGCGGAGTGGTAGCTCCTACGGAAGTAGAGGGAGTCACCGGAATTGCTGAGGAAGCATTTGCGGGCACCAAGGTAAGTTCCGTGGATCTGCGTACCTCCTTTGTGACAGATATTCCGGAAGGTGCTTTTATGGATACTCCGAAGCTGTTCGCAGTTTATCTGCCGGATACCTGTAAGTCCATTAGTAAGGATTCCTTTACGAACAGTAGTATTGCCTACATGGAAGTGCCGGAAAGTGTCAGCTATCTGGATAATGATGCCTTCGGTGGAACCACCGAGAAGAGCGCACTGCAGTTCTACTGCGTAGATGGCAGTAATGCATATATCTATGCAACAAAGAACGGTATTATGACGACCTCAAAGCCGCTGGAACTGTTCTATACCGTAACTTTCTGGGATTGGGATTCTACGCTTCTGGATACACAGACGGTAGCAGCAGGGGAAGATGCAGTTCCCCCTGAAGTTAACGGCAGAGAGGGATATACCCTTACCGGATGGGTTCCGGATTATCATGGGGTACAGGCCGATCTGCAGGTAACTGCCCAGTACGAAGCAGATGATCCGGATGCTTCCAAATATACGGTAACTTTCCTTGACTGGGATGACAGCGTACTGAAGACTATGCTGGTAGCTCCCGGAAAGGATGCAGAACCTCCTTTTGATCCTAAGAGAGAAGGATATACCTTTATCGGATGGAGACCTGCGGTTACCAACATTCAGGCGGATACCACGATTTATGCCCAGTATGAGAAGAATGATTCCGAAGACTCCAAATTCACGGTACGTTTCATTGATTACGATGATACGGTGCTGTACGTGCAGAAGGTAGCGTCCGGCGAAGATGCCATTGCACCACAGAGCCCTACCAGAAGCGGTTATACCTTTACAGGATGGAGACCTGCCATTACCGGAATCACCAAGGATACGGATACTTATGCCCAGTATGCTATTACCGGAAGCCAGGACGATCCGAACACCAGAGCAACACCTGCACCGGGAACGACGGCAACACCTGCTCCCGGCACGACAGCAACACCGGCGCCCGGGACTAACACCACAACAAAACTGTACACATTGACAGTTAAGAACGGTTCCGGTTCCGGAAGTTATGCTGCCGGTTCCCAGCCGATCATCATTGCAAATGATCCGGCCAAGGGCATGCAGTTCAGCAACTGGACGATCGATCCATCCAATACCACTATAGCAAGTAAGGTATTATCGGCAACGGTAATCACCATGCCTGCGGGAAATGTAACGGTTACGGCAAACTATACAAAGTCAAACGGTTCTAATACCAGTACTTCTACCGGAAGTGGTAATTCTACGAATTCCAATTCCAACAGAAGACCGAACAGTACTACAACAGGAAATGTCTCCGGCGGCAGAACCACCGTTGTCATTGACAAGAACGGTCTGTCCAATACCAGTGTGGTATCCGCTACGGTAAACGGATCTTCCGATAACTTTGTGATCAAGATCACCGAAAGTGCATCTGCTTCCGAGGAAGTAGTAAAGGCTCTGATGGCAGAGTATGGCAACGATATTAGTGCCATCAAGTATTTCCCGATGGATATCAGTCTCTATGATTCCACCGGCAATAACAAGATCACGGATACTACAGGTTTGTCCATCAGCATTACCCTGCCGATCCCGGATTCTCTGATCACCTATGCAGGTAACAACAAGGTGGCAGGAGTTGTTAACAGTAAGCTGGACAAGCTGACACCGAAGTTCTCCACGATTTCCGGAGTATCCTGCATTACCTTTACGGCGGAGCATTTCTCACCGTATGTGATCTATGTGGATACGAACAACCTGACAGCCGGAACAATCGCAGACAGCACTCCTAAGACCGGAGATGCCATTCATCCGAAGTGGTTCCTGTCTCTGGGTCTTGCATGTCTGTCCATAGTATTCTTCATGAAGAAGGATAAGAAGACTCTGCGCAAGGCAAGAGCCTAGTGAAAATAAAGGATGGGAAGGTTTATGAATCATAAAAAGTGGGTAGTTGCATTGGCATTGATAGCTACCGCATTGATCCTGACACATCTTCCTGTGTCGGAGGCAGATGCGGCAGCGTCTGCCTCCGATTTTCAGATTGAAGGCAGTACACTGACAAAATACAGAGGAAGCGATGAACGTGTCACGATTCCCGATACAGTGGAAGTCGTGGGTGAGAGTGCTTTTGAAAATAACCAGAAGGTACAGCTTGTTGTGGTTCCCAAGTCGGTGAAGCGCATGGATGCCTATGTCTTCTGGGGCTGTGATAATCTGGAAGAGGTTGTACTTGGCAAAGGTCTTACCTCAGTGGATGAATATGCTTTTTCAGGATGCACCGGACTGAAACAGATCACGATCCCTGAGAATGTACAGAGTATTGATGCACAGGCATTTGCCGGATGTACGAACCTTACGGATATTTATATTCCGGACACGGTGACAAGCATTGCAGACGATGCATTCTTAAATTGTGATAACGTAACGATTCATGCGGACGAAGGCAGCGTGGCTGCAAAGTTTGCACAGAAGCTGGCAGAGCAGAAAAGTCAGAGCCCTCTCGTAACGGCAGCGCCATCAGCGACAGGCGGAACTTCGGATGTACAGGCAACAACAGAGCCTGCCCCCACTGAAACGCCGACCCCTGCACCGACACCGGTGCCCGGAAATGTGCTCGGCAGTACCTTTGTCGTAGGAAATCATGCGATGGTTATGATGCTGCCTGAGGAAGAAACTGTGCAACAGGGCTATACGGAACCGGTAGCAGGACAGGAGACTGACGGTGAACCGCAGGATATCACAGCGGAAACAGAAGACGGAAAAATTCCGGAATGGAAATATTACAGGAACCAGTCGGTAGGAGCAGTGAGCATACCGGAGGGAACGACCGAAATCGGACGTTTTGCTTTTTCCAGAAGTTCTGTACAGTCGATTACTTTACCGGAAGGTGTGACCACTATTGATTATGCAGCATTTTATCACTGTGATGATCTGAATAGTGTGATATTGCCGGATACGGTGACCCGGGTGGAAGCCAAGGCATTTACGCATACCGGATGGATGGATGATTTTGAAGAAAACAGCATGGATGATTACCTGATCAGCGGGGACATTCTGGTGGCTTACAAGGGGGATCTTCCAGAAGTGACCATACCGGATGGTGTTCGTGTGATCGCCGATGAAGTGTTCCGCAGCCATACGGAACTGAAAAAGGTGCATCTGCCTGCAAGTGTCACCAATATCGGTGACAGCGCATTCCCGGAGGGAATCGAAATTATAAATGAATAAGGGTCAGATTTTACCGACACCAGGATAAGAAACCGGCATAAGATAGAATAAGTCTTATGCCGGTTTTGTCTTATTTTACGGGGAAGGAACAAGATGCAGCGGGTAAGGGAACAGGTACAGGTGCCGGAACAATTGCATAGTGGGGCAGGACGTGTGAAATCTGTGACTGTTGCTGTGCTGGATACCGGAATTGCTTATCATCCGGATCTGGTGGGACGGCTGCTTGCCTTTTCCGACTTTGTAGAAGGCCGTTCCTTTCCGTATGACGATAATGGACACGGGACACATGTCTGCGGGATTGTATGCGGAAGCGGAGAACTGTCCGGAGGAAGATTTCGCGGAATGGCACCGGAGGCAAAGCTTGTGGTGGGAAAAGTGCTGGACAGACAGGGGGAGGGCTCCTGTGATTCCATGCAGGAAGCTCTGGAATGGGTACTGCGGGTGAAAAACAGGTATGGAATCCGTGTTCTGAATATCTCTGTGGGGATCGGAGACCTGAAGGAACGTTACAAGGAGCAGATGCTGCGAAAATCTCTGGAATTTTTGTGGGATCATAATATTCTCGTGGTCTGCGCTGCAGGTAATACCGGTCCGGAGGACGGTAGTATTTCGGAGATGGCCAGTAGCAGAAAGGTTCTGACGGTGGGTTGTCATGACGGAAGATATTGTAAAAATGATCCCGGAAGGTGTGAGACGTACTCCGGCAGGGGCAGAAGATATGATGTGACCCGTAAACCGGATATTGTGGCTCCGGGGACAAGGATTCTGTCCTGTAATGCTTTCTGGCAGAACCGGAACGGCAGAATCTACAGACCCTATGTAGCAAAAAGCGGCACATCCATGGCAACACCCATTGTATCCGGGGCGGTAGCCCTTGCTATGGAAAAATATCCGGGAATTACCAATGAAGAATTTGTTCGTCTGCTGTCCCTTACAGCTACCGATCTGGGAGAGCCGTGGAACAAGCAGGGCTTCGGCATGCTTAATGTACGGAGATTATTAGAAAACAAGTAAAAGGATAAAATCACTGGGAAAAATAAAAAATATGATTAAAATAAGTCAATAAAATAAATACCAAAGATATTGACACAAATGGTATGATTGTATACAATGATACGAGAACTGCAAAATGTATTTTTACTGCGCAGAGTAAAAATTATAAAATCTTGCAGATATCGAATGTCAGGGAAGAGAGGTATACCAATGAGAGAAAGTGATGCATTTCAGAATCGTCCGGTCTCCATGAATCCGAAGAACAACCTTTTGGAGATTGAAGAGCATATGTACATACTGGATGATGTGGAGAAGCCGAACGTGTTCCGTAACATGTTCCCTTATTCCGAAATCCCCAAAATACCTTTTAATGATCGTATCGTGCCTCATAACATGCCAAAGGATATCTGGATCACAGATACTACCTTCAGAGACGGACAGCAGTCCAGAGCACCTTATACCACAGAGCAGATCGTAAAGATCTATGACTATCTGCATGAATTAGGCGGCCCCAACGGAATGATCCGCGCCAGTGAATTTTTCCTGTACAGCAAGAAGGACAGAGATGCTGTTTATAAATGTATGGAGAGGGGATACAAGTTCCCCGAAGTTACCAGCTGGATCCGTGCCAGCAAGGAGGACTTTAAGCTGGTAAAAGAGATCGGAATGAAGGAGACTGGCATTCTGGTCAGCTGTTCCGATTATCATATTTTCCTGAAATTGAAAATGACCAGAAGACAGGCTATGGATCATTATTTAAGTGTTATCCGTGACTGTCTGGAGGAGGGTATCAGCCCCAGATGTCATCTGGAGGATATCACCAGAGCGGATATCTACGGTTATGTGGTTCCGTTCTGCCTGGAACTGATGAAACTGATGAAGGAGTATCAGATCCCCATCAAGGTCCGGGCCTGCGATACCATGGGATACGGTGTCAACTATCCCGGTGCCGTTATTCCCCGTAGTGTACAGGGTATCATTTACGCAATCCATACCCACGCAGGTGTGCCGCATGAGCTGATCGAATGGCATGGTCACAATGACTTTTACAAGGCGGTGTCAAATTCCACCACAGCATGGTTGTACGGCTGTTCCGGTGTAAATACCTCACTGTTTGGTATCGGTGAGCGTACCGGTAATACACCGCTGGAGGCAATGGTATTCGAATATGCACAGTTGAAGGGTGATCTGAACGGTATGAATACCCGTGTCATCACGGAGCTGGCAGAGTACTATGAGAAGGAGATCGGCTATCAGATCCCGCCCAGAACCCCGTTTGTCGGCAAGAATTTCAACGTGACCAGAGCCGGTATCCATGCGGACGGTCTGCTTAAGAACGAAGAGATCTACAACATTTTCGATACCGAGAAATTCCTGAATCGTCCGGTATTGTGCGCTATTTCCAACACCTCCGGTCTGGCAGGTATCGCACACTGGCTGAACACCTATTATAAGTTAAAGGGAGACAAGCAGGTACAGAAGACTTCCGAACTGGTAGCGGAGATCAAAAAGTGGGTAGACGAGGAGTACGCCGGTGGACGTGTCACCGTGCTTACGGATGAAGAGATTGTGGCCTGCGTCAACCGTATCTGCCTGGAGAAGAACCTGAAGATCGGTGAGTAAGAAAATATGGCGGCATTTTTTGCTGCCCGGAAATGAGGATTATAGTGAGTAAGTATGATGTAAAGCAGGAAGTAACGGATAAGTTCTCCCTGCGGGGACGGGTATTTCACAAGCTGAGAGAAGACATCTTAAGCGGAAAATATCAGGAACATGAAGAATTGAAGGAAGTGGCTATCGGCGAGGAGATGGGAGTCAGCAGAACCCCCGTCAGAGAGGCGTTCCGTCAGCTGGAGCTGGAGGGACTGATTCAGATCATCCCCAACAAGGGAGCCTATGTCACCGGTATTACTCAGAAGGATGTGAAGGATATTTACATGATCCGTTCCCTGCTGGAAGGTCTGTGTGCCCGTTGGGCTACGGAACATATCACCAAGGAGCAGATGGAAGAGATGGAAGAGAATGTCTATCTGTCCAAGTTCCATGCCCAGAAGGGGCATCTGGAGCAGCTGGCGGAGTTAGATAATCGTTTCCATGATATTCTGTATGAGGCATGTGACAGCAAGATGCTGGAGCATCAGCTGAAGGACTTCCATCAGTATGTTCTGCGTGTCCGCAAGAAAACATTGGCCAGTGCCAACCGCGGTCCCAAATCCAATGAAGAGCATGAGCAGATCATGGAGGCCATCAAGGCAGGCAATGCCGATCTGGCAGAGCAACTGGCACACCAGCACATGATCAACGCCTATGACAACATGGTGAAAAACGGTCTGAACGAGGCCTATGCACAGCAGGATAAGCCGCAGGAATAGGTTGCCTGTCTGTGAAAATTACTGTAGAATGTAATTATTCAGAGCCAATGGGCGAAGTAACCACATGAGCAAATAACATGCAGGCATGTTATTCGGTGAAGCCTTGCAGAAGCGATTTTGCCAATGTGGTTCTGGATAGCTATTGCAAAGTAAAAGAATAAATACCGGAAAGGAAATCATTATGGAAAAGATCAAAATGACAACCCCTCTCGTAGAGATGGACGGAGACGAAATGACCAGAATCCTCTGGCAGATGATCAAGGATGAACTGTTACTGCCTTACATCGATCTGAAGACAGAGTACTATGATCTTGGACTGGAGCATCGTAATGAGACCGATGATCAGGTAACCGTGGATTCTGCCAATGCCACATTGAAGTACGGCGTTGCTGTAAAATGTGCGACCATTACCCCCAACGCTGCCAGAATGACAGAGTATAATCTGAAGGAAATGTGGAAGAGTCCCAACGGAACCATCCGTGCGATCTTAGACGGTACTGTATTCCGTGCACCGATTCTGGTAAAGGGTATCGTTCCTTATGTCAAGAACTGGACCAAGCCCATCACCATCGCCCGTCATGCTTATGGTGATGTCTATAAAAATACAGAGATCAAAGTACCCGGACCCGGTAAGGCAGAGCTGGTATTCACCGCAGCAGACGGCACCGAGACCCGTGAACTGATCCATAATTTTGATGGAGCAGGTATCATTCAGGGTATCCACAATACGAATAAGTCTATCGAGAGCTTTGCAAGAGCATGCTTCAGCTATGCCGTAGATACGAAGCAGGATCTGTGGTTCTCCACCAAGGACACCATTTCCAAAAAATACGATCATACCTTCAAGGATATTTTCCAGGAGATCTATGATAACGAGTACAAGGCAAAATTCGAGGAACTGGGCATTACATATTTCTATACCCTGATCGATGATGCCGTAGCCCGTGTCATCCGTTCTGAGGGCGGATTCATCTGGGCCTGCAAGAACTATGATGGTGATGTAATGTCCGATATGGTAGCTACCGCTTACGGCGATCTGTCCATGATGACTTCCGTACTGGTATCTCCCAGCGGCGTCTATGAGTATGAGGCTGCTCACGGAACTGTACAGCGTCATTACTACAAGCACTTAAAGGGCGAAGAGACCTCCACCAACTCCATCGCTACCATCTACGCATGGACCGGAGCTCTCAGAAAGCGCGGTGAACTGGATCAGATCCCCGAGCTGTGCAACTTCGCAGACAAGCTGGAGCAGGCATGCATCAAGACCATCGAAGATGGCAAGATGACCAAGAGCCTGTCCCTGATCTCCACCTGTGAGCATCCCGTGATCCTCAACAGCCTGGATTTCATCAAGGCCATCAGAGAGACACTGGACAGCCTGCTGTAAAAATAAAATGGAAGAAATGGATGCTTCCCTGTAGGAATGGGGGCATCCGTTTTTGGTGTACACCCAAAGATCTTACCGGAGGATTACAGAAGTGAAGGATGAAAAAGAAGCTGTGTGTTCCGGAAGAACATTGACACCATTGCTACTTGGAGTGTTTTTCTGGTTCATCGGAGTGGGAGTTTTTTTAATATTGATTTCAAGCACTTCAAAGGAAGTGAAAGGCGCAGGCATTATCTTTTTCATATTATGTGGAATGGAAGGGAGCTATTTCCTTCTGTTTTGGCGCAACAAAAGAATTACTATGACGCGGGATGATATTACTTACCGTTCCATTTGGGGAAAAGAGAAAAAATACTCATGGGAAGACGTGAGATCGGTGCGTTATAAGGCGGCTGGGAGAGGGGCGTATAGAATTCTGATCCAGACAGACCGAAAGATATGTATCGAAACCGGAATGATGGAAAACAGTGAAGAGGCTGAAAAACTGATAAAGGGAAAAGGGTATTTAGGTCTCCATTAACCTTCGGTAATCAATCCGTAAAGAGATGAACATTAACGAGTGGGAAGCTTAGGCTTCCCATATTTTTTGCTCAAAATACAAAGGAGTAGTACCATGTTTACGCTGGAAGCAGAGATGATTTTAATATCGTCTCTGCTTTTTTCGTGGATTTTTTATTAATTATCTTGGAAGAATTTGGGACATTTTGGCGAAGAATAGTTGCGGGGGATCGGGGATACAGGTACAATAGAAGGAAAGGAATGGGCAAACGATAAAAGCATGCGAAAGGGGAAGAAGATGGATTTAATACGGAATAAAAAAAGGCTGTTTGATGAAATAAAATATTATTGTGAAGAAAATAAACTGGATCAGAGGATGTTCCTTCGGCAGGAGATTCTTCGGGAGGATATAGAGAATCAGACAACCTCATCCAAGTGACCGACAGGGAGGGAAAAGTTACTCTTATTGAACTATAATCTCCATACCGATGATGACCGGAAGGGTAATTCCGGCAACGCAACGGGAACAACAAGGACAATTCCGGCAGCGGAAACAACGGAAAAGGAAATTCCGGCAATAACGGCAATGGAAACGGCAACGGTAAGGGGAAGGGCAACAATAAGAAGAACAGCAAGTCCGACGGCACGGATGATGCAGGCTACGGCAATGCAACCAATGCAACCAATGCGGAGGAGAACAACAGCCAGAACCAGTGCGGCATCCTCTTCCCGGTACAGGAGGAAGTCGGCGCTACAGAGGCAGATCTGATCGCCCGGATCAAGACCACCGGTAAGGAAAAAGAGTGAAAAATAAAGTAGATTTTTGGGCGCACTTATATAAGGGTTCATAAAACCCTGTTTTTACAAGTATAGAAAGCAGAAAAAATGTTAGTTATCGTTGCGTTTCACTAACTTAGAGCTGTCGTAACCAAGGCTTTCAAGGTAAGCAAACACATTGTTCTCATTCAAGACGACACTCTCTACATGATTCTGAGGGTCCATCAATTCCTCATAGTCAGTAGGGGTAAAGGGCTTCTTTTCTGAAACCATGTGGTAAATACAGACCATCATCATTCTTGCAATGGCAATGATTGCCTTTTTGTGTCCACGTCGCTTTTTGATTCGACCATATTTGATTGCAAAATAAGGCTGCTTTTTGCTCTTAATTGCAGCAAGGGCACATTGAACCATCATTGGTTTCAGGTAATCGCCTGCTTTGGCAATGCGGACAGACTTTTTCTTACCAGCGGATTCATTGTTGGCAGGAGAAAGTCCGCACCAGGAACACAGATGTTTTGCATCATCAAAAATATCCATATCAACGCCTGTTTCTGCAAGAACAATCGTGGAACTTAACTCTGTCATGCCGGGCATGGTACTGACAAACTCCACGAACTCGTAATAAGGCTTGATGCGGACATAGAGTTCCACTTCGGTCTGGGTAATCATATCATCGAGATATTCCAGATGCCCCCGGGCAAGCTCTAGTTTTTTAGCCTGATCTGTTTCAATAGTGTAGCCTTTGATGGCTTCGATGATTTCATCAGACTTGGATTTAGCCCCTTTCTTTATGAGTTTGCGGACAGCTTTTTCATCCATGGAATCGGCAGTATGCTCCAATAGATAAGAGATGATTTCAGTTGCTGTCTTGCCAAAAGGATCAGAAAGAACACTGGCAATGCCGACATTGGAAATGGTCATACAGTTCTGGATGCGATTCTTCTCGGAAGACTTCATGCAGACCAGCTTGAAACGGTATCTGGAAAGTTCCCTAAGCTGACGAAAATCTTTTGGAGGAATAAAGGGACATCTGACAAGATCAAATTTGTAGAGGTCGGCAATCCATTTAGAATCCTTTTTGTCCGTTTTCTTGCCTTTAATGGCTTTGACATACTTCGGATGTGTAAGGCAGACATCAATGTCATTTTCGAGATAATTAAAAATAGGAATCCAATACTTTCCGGTGGATTCCATACAAACATGATAGCAATTATTCTCGATAAGCCAGTTGTGAAACC
>OGJO01000550.1_pt1 | contig 20975 bp, 28 predicted proteins | sample 1572121 | NCBI WGS metagenome assembly OGJO01 (sample SAMEA2582081, study PRJEB24529) | metagenome | biome: Human gut stool | place: China | collected 2011
CTCAAAATCCAGTGTCCGTTGAGGACGTATCGGTTCGACCCCGATCACCGGTATCTGTATTTAAGTCTTAGTTTTTATAACTAAGGCTTTTTTTGTTACTTGTATTAATCTATATAATTTAAAACAGTTTTGTTTAATATAGTATATTGTGATAGAATGAAAGCGTATTATAAAAAACTATTTAAACAATGAGGTGATAATTATGAGTACAATTAGTCATTATAAAGAAGTAGATATTAATAAAAAGAATCCCCTCCTTTCACAAATTAGAACGACTGTTGAAACAGCATTTTATGGTAACAATTTTGAAAGAGTAACAGATATTTCAAAAGCATATTATTTAGCAAAAAATTGTCCTAGTACAATTGTGACAGATGTTCCAATAAAGCATACCCAAGAATTAGGGTTACCAGTAGATTCTAAAATGTTAGTAAATAATCATGGAAAAATTGTTGGAAGAACAGCAGCTGCACGACATATTATTGGGCATTTAGGAGAAGATACTAACGAATTAGCAGGAGTTCTTAGAGATGCAATTTTTGAAGCTAGTGACAGAAAATTCTATAAGACAGAAGTTTATGTAGGATTAGATGAAGATTTTATGTTAAAATCACACCTTGCTGTCCCAAAAGGTTATGAATTTAATATGTTATCATATATGCTAAATTTTCAACCAGTAACTTCAGAATATGAAAAAATGTATCAAGCTTCTCATAAATATGAAGAAGGAGACATTTTTATTTATGCTGATCCTGAATTTAAAGATGAAAACTATCCTAATGGCCTAGTAATAATTGATGCTGAACATAATGTAGCTGCAATATTAGGTTTAAGATATTTTGGAGAACTAAAAAAATCGACATTAACATTAGCTTGGGCAATAGCTCATAGACATGGATACACAGCTTCACATGGTGGAGAAAAAGTATTTAGATTTGACGATAAAGATGATAAAGTTTTTGCATTCTATGGACTATCTGGCTCAGGAAAATCGACATTAACTCATGCTAAACATGGTGGCAAATATGATATTGATGTTCTTCATGATGATGCTTTTGTAATTTCAAGAATAAATGGAAGTTCAGTTGCATTAGAACCAGCCTATTTTGATAAGACTAATGATTATATGCCTGGTTCAAAAGAAGCAAGCTACTTTACCACAGTTATGAATGTAGGTGTAACGTTAAATGAGGAAAATAAGCGAGTTTTAGTAACTGAAGATTTACGTAATGGAAATGGTCGTACAATTAAGTCAAGATATGCTTCATTGAATAGGGTGGATAAAGAAAATGCACCTATAGATTCTATTTTTTGGATTATGAAAGATGATAGTCTTCCACCTGTTGTTAAGTTAGATAATCCAACGTTAGCAGCAACTTTTGGAGTAACATTAGCTACTAAGAGATCAACAGCAGAAAATGTAGTAAATGCTGATAGAAATTCTCTTGTAATTGAGCCTTTTGCTAATCCATTTCGTGCATATCCATTAGCTGAAGATTATCGTGACTTTAAAGAGTTATTTGAAAAACGTAATGTATCTGGTTATATAGTGAATACAGCATCTTATAACGGTATTGATATTGATAAAGAGATAACTTTACAAATTTTAGAAGATATAGCTAATGAAAAAGTTAATTGGGAAAAATTTGGTTCTTTAGATGGAATGTATTACTTACCATTTGAAAAATATCCAGTTGATTTTAAAGATAAGAGTTACACTGAGAAATTGAAGAGAAGATTAGAAATTAGACTGGAATGGATTGAAAAGTATGAGGGAAACCATCCTGATAATCCATTGCCAGCTGAAATAAAAGATTGTTTAAGTAATTTAATTAATGAATTAAATTAAATAATATTTAATTTAGTTGCTGTAAATGTTGATTTATCAACATTTATGGCAACTTTTTTTATGCTTTTATATAAATGACCCACAAAATGACCCACACTTGTTTTTAGTTCTGCATAAAATTAGCAAATATCAGTGAAGTTTCTTGCTTTCGATTTTGTGTAACGTGAGTATAAATATCAAGTGTCATTTTTGAAGTTGAATGTCCTAAGCGTTCTTGAACTTCTTTAATATTGGCACCAGACTCAAATAAAAGGGAAGCATGAGTATGTCTAAAACCGTGTGCAGTTATTTTTTTCATATCTGGGAAATTACGATATACTGTTCCTAACCAAGATGTTGCAACGTGAGATGGATAGTATTTGTTGGTCTCAAGGTTTGTAAATAAGAACTGTTGAGAGTTATTAGTGTTAAAGCCAAATTTCAATAGTCTCTTTTGTTGCTGTAATCTCCATTTTCTTAATACAGATAACGTAACATCATCTATGGAAATTACTCGTTTTGATTTCTTAGTTTTAGGTGTATTTATAGTTGTTTCTTTTTTACCAGGATTATATGCAGTGGTTTTAGTTATAGTAATTGTTTGATCATTAAAGTCTATATCCTTCCATTGTAAAGCTAAGCATTCACCAGAACGCATACCAGAATAGGCAAGGAGTCTAAAAAATGTATAGTATTTGAAATTGTATCCTTTGACATTTTCTAAAAAAGTGATAAGTTCATCTTTAGAGTAAAAATTATTATCAGATTCAATACACTTATATTTTTTCTTATCAGTGGCTTTAGGAAAGATTACTAATTTAAAAACATTAACATCTAACATACTCAATTTAACAGCATAATTTAACGGAGAATTGAGTATTACTAGATATTGACGATAACTCTTGTATTTAGCAGCTAACTTATTAACTATTTGTTGAGCTAATGCAGGAGTTATTTTTTTAATATTTGCATTACCAATCAATGGCTTTACAACTCGCTCATATCTTATTTTTTTAGTTTCAGCTGTATTAGGTTTCACAGTATTCTTATATGATTCAAACCATAAGTTAAACAAGTCATCAAATGTTCTAATATTTGTATCTTTAGCTTTTCCATAGTTTCCATTGGCAAAGTCTAACTGTAATTGCCTAATTACACGTTCTGCATCTTTTTTTCTTTTGAATCCTCTTCTAGAAGTTTCTACACGTTTGCCAGTAACTGGATCAATACCCAAATATAGTTTAAATCTATATAAAGATTCTCCTTTTTTAGTATATTTGATTATTTGTGCCATTATAATCATCTCCTTTAGAATATATGTTCTTTTTCGGTTCTACTAAAACCCGTCATTATTTGACGGGAAATTAATAAGATATTTTGATGGCTTCTGTATTAAAATTTTTTGATAAATCTACATTAAATTTTTCATCATAAAATCTGGCTAATTTGAAAAAGAAATTTTCATCTAGTCCTAATAAATCATAGACATTTTTCCCTACAAAATTGTATCCAATTTGTGAATATTCTAAAAGATATCCATATAATTCAGTTAAAAAGTTACTTAAAACATAAGAGTCATTTATTAAAAGTAATATACTAAATAAAACTGAAAATAGATTATCATTTCCAACAACTAAATTGTTTTCATCTAAAAAATATTCTTTAAATTTTAGTTTTTCTAAATGTCTTATAATGTGTTTATGTTCCTGTTTAAGCTTAAACATAAATAGTCGATTGCCATGTGCAGACGAGTTTCTAAACTGATGTATTTGTTTTAAACTTCTTTTGAAAAAATCAAGTTTTTCGTCATCATTTAGCTTAATATTAATAGGACTTAAAAAATCAGAAATAACCATAATTTTATGAGGTTTTCGGAGTAAATTGTACCAGTTAATTGTTGCACCAAATGACAAAGCTTTGGCATATATCCAAGGAGGAACATTTCCCTCTGATTCTTTATAATGTTTGACAGATGAATCATCGGCTACAGACTCTATATCCTGTGTTAGTTTATAAAATTTTGGGCGTAAGCTAGTACTTGGTGAATAACTTTTTTTATCTAGATATCTACTTTCATAAATGGAGTGACAACGAGCAACATGATTTCCTAAAATGCTTTTTAATTTTTTTTCAACAATTAGGGAGTATTTTAAGATTATGTTGTTTAAAGTTAAATCCATCCAATGAGACTGATATAACATTTCAAAAGTTGTTCCATGTATAAACCTTTCGCCTTCCGAGTTGCTAGTATCTATAAACAAGTCTTTGTAACCGTTAATGAGTGAATAATAAGAAAAAGTTTGGATAGCTATTCGGGCAAAAGTTTTGTCTGTAATTATTAACCCCTTATCTACTTCTAAGTGTTTTAGCTGTTCGTTTAGAGACAAGTAGGGATGTTTTATTGATTTGTTATTGTTCATAATGCAAAGAAAGCCTCCCGTCTAACAATATATGTTAGAACGAAAGGCTTTCTTTCGCAGGCTCCTACGCGGGAACCCATTTCATACCTTCATTCTAGCATAATACTGCTATATTTCAAGTATTATTTCTGCAAAAAGATAACTTTATCACCTACAGAAATCATATCAGTACTTCCGTTAATATTTAAAATTTGTTCAGTATTTACAAAAATTGGATTAAATGTTTTCTTAGTAGTGGATCTTAACATAGGAGATACAGACGCAAGAAATGAGCTTTCTTTGCGTGAAACATTTCTAACTACAGAAAATTTAGCGAAAACATCAGTTACTTCTAATTTTTCTTTAATAGGTGTATATTCTCCAAGAGAATCATTAGTATCAGGATCAGATATGTTTACGCCATCAGCAACTACGGCTACTCTCTGACCTTCTTTGGCATAAGAATTTAAGGATTCATTATCATCTTCATAACCATAATTAATCAAGAGCCTGGTTTCATCAGGTATTGCAATCACTTTAATTTCTTTCATATAAAATCTCTCCCTGAATTTTATTTTTTCTGATCAGCTTTTAATGACTTCAGTGTATTGGTCAAAAAGAACTCAATTATTCTTAAAGGGTTTAGGTTTAAGATAATTGACTAAGTTTGTATATTCTATTTTTTGATTCATAGAAAATTGATTAAAGTCTATTTTAAGAATTCTAGGTAGTAAATCGATACAAAAAACATGAATACTATTTATTCGCTGTTTAAGAATATTCTGATTAAATTTGATATCTGTTTTAATAATTTCCTCTAAGTAAATGGCAGTACTTGAACGTTTATTTTTAAAATGTACTATATCTGATTCAGTTTTAAAAATATTATTAATTTGATTTAGGTATTCTTTGTCACGTTTTGCAAGTTGCTTATATCTAATAGACTTTTGTATACCATCTTCCCATAAAAAACGGTACTGTATTTTTAATAATTTTTTTTGAGAGATATCTTTTTCGCAAAATTCAGAATAGACTAAATCTAATAATTTTTCAGATAATTGTCGTATACATATAGAGACAAAAAGATCATTATTAGTAGGAATAGCCAATAATAAATCTAAGAGGATTGTTAGTATCATTTTACTAATTTGTTCTAAATGTTTATTATCTGAAACATCATAATCTGTATATATTTCAAACAAATTAATTAACTGAAATAGGTGTAGCAAAAATATTCTATTATTCTTATCATTAAGAAAAGAATTAGAACCAGAGTAAGGGTAATATTTTTTACAAAAAAATCTATATTCATTAATTTCATCTATATAATTCATTGATATCTACCGAATATTTTAAGTAATTCATCAACTGAATTTTTATGACTTTTTTTCTTTTTTTCAGTTGTTGGTGTTTTTTTAGAAACATTGTTGTATTTGGAATCTACTAATTCTTGAGCAGCTGATATTAAAATATCAATTGACTTATCTTCTGACTTTTGAATGATTCTAATAAATCGAGCAATAATTAATGATCGACTTTTGTATACATAGTCACCAAATTCTAATGGTTTTCTTTGTTTTGAAAATTCAGGTTGAGATTGTAATTTATTAAAAATAGGCACAAGAAAATTTTTAATATCTACATTAAATTTAAATAACTCTTTAGATAACAAAATAGTTGTATATAAAGCATATAGTAATGAAATAGATTCGTTTTTTGAAATTTTCAATGATAATTTCTTTAATATTTTTTTTAGTATTTCAGCATCATTCATTTTTCTCACCCTCCATGTGTTTTATACGGCTCAACAACTCGTTAGTAAGATCACTTAAATTAGGTTTTGATATTTTTTCAGCGCGACCATCAGTAATGAAGTATGCCATATTACTTTGTAAACTAGGATTATATAAAAAACGATTTTTAAATACCTCAATATTATTATCCTTTAAAACACTACTAGATACAATATCTTCAATTAAATTTTCTATACCTTTTCTAGCATTTTCTTTAACCCCTGATAAAATAATTCCTAAATTACGAAGAGATCTGTCTCTAAAATATACTTCATTTTCATTCTTTATTTGCTTAATAACTTCTTCTAGCATGTTAACTCCTAATATTGAATAAGCTTCAGGTCGTACAGGAATTATATAGTAATCGCTAGGCTTTAATGCTGAAATTGTGTATGAAGAGTATGTAGGTGGACAGTCAATTAAAATATAGTCAAATTTATTTTTTAAATTATTCTTATATATAAAATTATAAAGTCCATTTTCTAATTGGCCGCCATTTAAATTTCTGTTAGTAAAGTCCAAACCGAATTCACCAGGTATTATACTTAGGTTAGTATTAGGAATATCAACTATAGCTTTAGTATAATCAGATGTTGGATTTTGATTAGAAATATTACCGTTTAAAATATTTTGTATAGAAGCTTTTGTAACTTTAATATTTCTATAACTGCCAGTTTCTTCAGATTTTCTCATTGAATGGGCAATACTCTCACTAGGAGCAAAACCAAATTTACGAAAAACAGATTGTGTTAAATTAATTTGAGGATCTACATCAACTAATAAAACTTTCAATTTTTTTACAGTAGCAAGATGATAGCCAATTTCTTTAGTGAGTGTTGTTTTACCCACGCCACCTTTCATGTTAATAAAACTAATAACTTTTCCTTCGTCAGACATTATAATCATCTCCAAAATACTTTATTTGAATATCAAATTTAATATGGATTTTTTTCTAAAATTATACTAGTAAATATATTAATTATTATTTAAATTTATTATTTATTTTATCAATTTCACCTACTGCTATACCAAGTGAAAAGACTAGAATAGGCGCAACACTAATAGACAAAAATTTATCAAACATAATAACAAAAGCGTTATTAGGAAAAAACACAAATAGTGCACCATCTATTATAGATAAAATAATTAAAGAAAAAGCACAAAAAAACATAAACCAAAATGTTGACTTATAGTAACGTCTCATAAAGGACCCTCCCTAAAAATATCTTTGAGATTAGCTTTTAGTGACGTCAAATCAGTTGGTCATAATTAATTATATTTTTTGGCATTGCAACTTGATATATGTCATCTCTTATTATGTAATCTCGCTAAATCAACTAATTCAGAAACGAATTGATGATCGTAACTAGCATTAGGTATATCTATACCTGTAGATTTGTCAGACGCTTTATGTTTTGTATACAAAGCAGATACTTTTTTTAGTCTAACTTCTAAATCCTCTGTCGAGCCGTTATAAACATTAAAAATAGAGTTTTTCCATAGATTTATACCATTTTGTAATATATATACTTCATCAGAATATCTTTTCTGTTTTCTATACATTATCGATAGCTTTTCGCAAACTTGAGTAGGGGAGATTTCAAGTATTGTTAACCATAATTTCTCTGCTTCATCCCAGTCACCATACTTATAAGCTAATTCACCTTTTAAGAAAATTTCATCATATAAGAAGTATCTGTAACTACTTACCATGGTTAAAGCTCCATTTTCATTTACAGATGAACGGGCTATTGCCAGTGCTTCATTTTTATCAAATGTGTTGTTTTTAGCTGAATCGATTAAAGCTTGTTTAGTGCTGTTAATAGATTTTTGTGTAGCTATAGGATATCCAGTTCTAACATTTATTTCCTTTTTTACGGTTTTATTAATATGCTTATAACTATTATTTTTTCTAAGACTTTTTTTAGTCTTATCATGAGCCATATATAAAAGAGAGCATAATTCTGTACCAATACTAGAATTAGCTATATCAGGAAAATATACATTTCTATTTGGCAAAGAAAAATTTGACAATATTAGATTCATAGATGGAACTTTATCATTTGTACCAGAGAAAATGAATTCAGGTGTATGATATTTTTCTTCTAAAATTTGTAATAACTCATTTTTAAAAATATCATAATAATTATTAATATATCTTTTTTCTTTATATCCTAATATATGAGAAAAATCTATGATTTCTGATGCAGTTAATTTACCATCATAGACAATTTTTTTAGTAAGAACAAAAAAATCAGGAAACATACTCGTATCTAAAGTGTCAAAAAAACTATAGAGGTTATATCTTGAGATAGCGTAAATAATAGAAATACTTGAATAATGAATAAAAGAATCATTATTAATGATTTTTTGAAGAGAATTTATTTCTAATAATGTCTCCTTAATATACTCACCATCATATAACCTTCTTTCCAAAGAGTATAGGTAAAGAAATGCATATCCAACATCTTCTGGACAATTACGTTTTGCAAGCCAACTTAAAAAATAAAATCGTTGGTTGGGTTGAAGTGATTCATATGATGGATAGTAAGGCATTTTTTCTAGATTATGAAAATCTTCAGATATTGGCAATTTTATATCTATAGCAGAAGGCTCATCAGTATGATTATCTATATTTTTTTTAGGACCATTTTTAAAGTACATAAATTTCAGTACATCATCAGGAATATTAAAAAAATAGTCTGGTAAATAGTTACTATCTTTGTTTTTTCTAAAAAATGAATTTAAAGAATTAAAAAAACTCATCATATACACCTTCTTGTTTTAGAGTACAACTTTTCCAATAATTCTTATTCTATCTGAGTTTATATGTCTATCTGGATATTTAGGATTTATAGATTTTAAAATAATTTCTTTATTTGAGTAATCAAAATAGACTTTCTTACACGTTGTCCCTTCACCACCAATTTCAACAACTGCTATCTCACCATTTTCAATAGTAGGTTGCTCATGAATAAATACCAATCCGCCGTTTTTAATTGTAGGTTCCATTGAATCACCAATGACAGGAATAGCTAAATCAGCATTATCTGGTATTCTTTCAAATTCTTCATCTTGTAATACAGTATCTCCATATGTTAGTTCAGTAGGGTTAGCTGCAACAGCTGAATTATGAACAACTGGTATAGAGCTGACATCTTCAGAAATTTTACTATTTTCTTGCTCATCAAGTTGACTATCAACATAATTCTTTACGTTTTTTTGTCGTTCACTAGATAATCTATTCATACCAGAAATAACAGCTTTAATATATCTGTTATTTCTATTTGATAATTCATTATTTGGATCAATGATATCTAATGGATCTAATTTTAAAATTTTAGAAAGAGATACAATCTTATCTCTTTTCATATTGGTAATATCTCCATTTTCCCATTTTCTAACTGTAGATTTACCAACACCTACATAATTACCTACATCTTCAAGTGTTAAATTTAATTCTAAACGTCTATTTTTTAAGTTCATGAAATCACCACCCTTTAAAGTAAACTTTAGTATAAATTATAGCAAAAAAGTGTCTTAAAATAAACATTATTAAAATGCATAGCAAAAAAGTATCTTAAAAGATACAAAAGTTATTGACATATTCTAAAAAGCATGTTTTAATAAAAGTGTCTTAAAGGAAACTTAGAAAGGAGAGATTTTGATGAAGAAGGACAAATTGTTGGGCATCATTAAAAGTCAAGGAATCCAAATTGGTACATTAATTAATGAAATTAATGAAAATGGAGTTAAGATGTCGAAATCTACATTTTATAAAGGGTTAAGAGATGAGAGACCATTTAAGGCTGATGAGATTAAAGCTATAGCAAAAATTCTAAAAATTAATGGAGAGATGATTAATGAAATTTTTTTTGCTGAATTAGTGTCCTAAAAGAAACTTTTTTTTAAAAAATGAGGTAGGTGATTTTGATGGAATTAGCAGACTTATTTAGCAAAAAAGCATTAGGAGATTTTTTAAACAAACTTTTTGATGCCTTGTTGAAAATGGCAGAAGAAAGAATGAAGTTTAATAACCAAAGATTTCTAAATAGATCTCAAGCTGCTGAGTATTGTGGAATGGAGCCTAAATATTTTGATAATGTCCGAAAAGAACCAGATGCACCAAGACCAATTTATCCAATAGAAAATGGAACTAAGCCATTCTTTGATAAGGAAGATTTGGATAGATATATGACAAGCAGAAAGATTTGAGGTGACCTAATGGAACCAATACTAGCGGTGTTAATTGGATGTGTAATTTATGTGACAGTATTCATATTAGTTAGTTGGATTAAGGATGTTTTTACATGGAGGAAATGATATGTGGTGAATATACGGAATATTCATCTGTATGGCTTATGCCTGCAGTGTGGATCTATATAGAATTTTGAAAAAGAGAAAGGATGAAAAATAATGATCGAATTAACGAATGCAGCATATTGGACGTTAGTCGCATTATCTGCAATAGGCGGATATATTCTACACGGTGTTGTAGATGCCATTAAAAAAGGCGAGTTTTTTGATTAAGGAGAGATAAACGTGGAAGATTTAAATTTAAAAGTTGCTGACGGTGGACGCTTTAAATGTGATAGTTGTGATCTTGTGTTTGAAGTGTACGGAGCATACGTCGAAGATATCAAGTGTTGCCCAGTCTGTGGGAGTTATAGCATCTGGATCATTGAAGAGATGGATATTTAAGGGAGGTGATAAAAAGTGCTAGATACAAAAAATTCAGTGGCTGCAACCACTGAACAAATAAAAATTAACAACATTAATCTTAACACATTATTCAATTTCACGAAATCACTAGATAGTGATGTTGAGAAATTTTTAGTAATAAAAGCTTTCTATCAGCTCAATTATTTTGACTTAGAAATTAACGAAAGAAACGTATTAGAAGAACTTTTGAAACCAATAGGAGGAACTAAATAATGAATCTATTTGAATTAAATCAAGCATATAGAGATATAGAAGAACGTGAAGATTTAGATCCAGAAATACTGGCTGACACTTTAGACTCAATAAACGATACCAGAGAAATTAAATTAGACAATATTGCTACTTGGATTGACAAAAATAAGTCACAAATTGAATGGTCAACTGAAAGAATTAAAGAGTTACAAAATGATAAAAAAACATTAATTAACCAAACTATCAAACTTCAAGAATATATGACACAAGTGCTTGATGATGCAGGAATAAAAACATTACAGACCAAAAAACATATATTACGTACTAGAAATTATAAAGCAAGTGTAGTTGTTGATAGTTTAGACAAATTACCAGATGAATTTAAAAAAGTTAGTACAGAAACTAAAGCTGATAAAGTACAAATATTTAAAATACTTTCAACTGGTCAAGAAATTCCTGGAGCCCACTTAAAACCTAATCGAGGAACAGTGATTAAGTAATGTTCAAGTTGAGAGATTATCAATTGGAATCAATTAACAACATCTATGATTCCGTTAAAAAGGGACATCACTCCATAATCGTTCAGTCACCACCTAGAACAGGTAAAACTGTGATTATGTCCGAGATTGCCAGACGTGCTACTAAAAAAGGTAATCGAGTGATGTTCGTTGTTCACAGAAAAGAAATTGTAGATCAAGTTATCAAAACTTTTGAAACTAATGAAGTTGATATGAATTTAGCACAAATAGGTATGGTTCAAACATTTACTAGACGTGTAGATACGCTTTCTAAGCCTACTATTATTTTCGTAGACGAGGCTCATCACGTTCTAGCTAGAAGTTATCGCAGAATACTTGAGACGTTCCCAGACGCTTTAAAATTATTATTCACAGCTACACCAGTAAGGCTAAATGGAGAAGGGTTTGAAGATGTAGCAGATGACTTGATTATTGGTAAACCTATCTCATGGTTAATTGATAATCAATTTCTAGCTCCAGTAGATTACTATGCACCAGTTGCTTTAGATACTTCAAAATTAAAGACTAAACGTACTGGTGATTATGATGAACAATCAATAAAAGACGCTTTTAAGCCTAAGATTTACGGTAGAACAGTTGACCAATATCTTAAGTTGGCCAATGGTAAGCAGGCAATAGCCTACACTTACAATGTTGAATCAGCTGAGAGATTAGCTAAGCAGTTCTGTCAGCAAGGGATCTTGGCCAAAGCAGTATCTGGCACTACTCCTAGAGCAGAACGAGACCAAATTATCAAAGACTATCGAGTCGGAAAGGTAAGGATAGTTACGAATGCTGAGCTATTTACTGAAGGGCTAGATTTACCAAACGTTGACTGTGTAATCATGCTGAGACCTACCAAATCATTATCCTTGTATCTACAATTTGCAATGCGATCAATGAATCCTAGAGCAGGTAAAACTGCTATTATTATTGATCAAGTTGGAAATGTTCAAAGGTTTGGTTTACCTACTCAAGATAGATATTGGAGTTTGGAAGGAACTAAGAAACAGAAAGAAAGTAATAGACCTAAGATTCAACCAGTATCAACGTGTCCTAGTTGTTTTGCAGCGTTCTATAGAAACGGTAATATATGTCCGTTTTGTGGAGCTGACTTAGTTGAAGAAAGAGAAATTGAAGTAGTTGATAAAGCAGAATTGAAAAAGATTGTAGCACGTAGGAAAGAAATTTTTAAAAAGATTATAAATGATAAAGTTGCTAATAACGTAGTAGACAAGAAACCTTCAGATTTAAAGAATTACGCTGAAGTTAAAGCTTATGCAGAGTTGAAAGGCTACAAGCCAGGTTGGGCTTACTTTTACGCTAAGCAACGTGGCTTTATCAAATGAAAGGAATGATTAAAGTGTCGATTTTACCACCACTTAATAGACAGAAAAAGGTTAGAAGAATTCCTAGAAACTTCTTCATTTTCGGGGATACCATGTCAGGTAAATCTTATCTGGCTGAGAGATTTCCAGTACCACTATTTTTAAATACAGATGGAAACTCAGAAATGATTCCAGCTCAAGATATTCAATTATCAAACGTTAGAGATGCACAAGGGAAACTCAAACGTTCTGTAATTGATCAATTAGACGAGATTATCTTAGAGCTTAAAACTAGGAATCCTGGTTATAAAACAATTGTAATTGATGTTATTGATGATTTAACAGTCATGATTGAACAAGCTATTTGTTACGAGAATGACGTTCAAAGTTTAGCTGACATTCCATATGGTAAAGGTTACTCAGCGTTTAACAGTGTACTACAAAGCTTTGTAGTAGAACTAAAATCACTACCTATGAATGTTGTTTATATCTCAAGAGTGGCAAAAGAAGGAGACAGTGATGTTGAAGTGCCTAGTCTCAAAACTAAGTACTACAACATTGTCAATGGTAACTGTGATTTAGTTATTCAAACTAAACGCAGAGGAAAAAACTACATCAGACGAGTTACTGATAGACGTACACATTACGTACGTGAAGAAATTGATGATAAGGATATATTAAGAATCCTAGATAACGTTGTAGGAGTATTTGACAAACCTGTTAAGACTCCAATTAAAGAACAAAAGAAAATTGTAGACAAAATCGAAACAGAAAAAGAAGTAAAGGAAGGTAAAGAATAATGGGATTAAGAGACGCAGCAGCAAAGGCTTTAGAAGGATTTGATACAAAAAAAGGTAATGTAAATGGTTTTGAAGGACTACCTTCAGGAGATTATATCGTAATGATTGATAATATCAAGAACCAAGATACTCCATGGGGTTCTGAACAATTGTCAATCAGAGTTCAAGTTTTAGATGGTGAACATGCTGGCCAAAAAGAATTTGTTAATTTGAGTTTAGACGAAACTACTGCTAAAGGTAATTCTAATCCAATGCTTGGAAGAAACATTAAGTTGATTGCTAAATTAGCATCTAATTCAGGAATTGAACTTCAAGATGAAGATTGGGAAGATATTGAAACTTTAGCTAATGCATTGGCTTTAGCTGAAGGTAGAACTGTTTTAATGCATTTAACAGTTAGCGAAAACAAGAAGAACCCACAATATCCATATCGTAATTATGATTTTGATGAAGCAGAAGAACCAGATGAAATCGTTATTGATGATGACGACGTTCCATTCTAAAGGTTAATTAGAGCAGTAACTCTAGACTACCGAATGGGTGAGATGCCCGTTAGAAAGGATTTGCTATGAAGAATTTAGTAAATGTAGCACTGGCATATCAAGCTAAAGGAATGAGTGTGCTACCACTTTTAAATAAAAAGCCATTGATTAAATTTGCTGATAGACCAGCTTTAACAGCAGATGAAATCAAGGAATTGTGGAGAAAATATCCAACTGCAAGCATAGCTTTAAAAACTGATAAATTCTTTGTAGTGGATATTGATAGACATGAGAATGGAGCAGATGGTTTTAATTCGTTTGATCAACTGCCTAAAGACTGGTTTCCAGAAACACTATCTCAAACCACTAAACATGGTGGTAAGCAGTTATTTTATCTTAAAAGAGACGAGATGACACTACATCAGATGATAGGTTGGCAACCTGGAATTGATATTAAAGCACATCCTAATAATTATGTAGTAGTTGCACCTAGTGAAGGATATTCTTGGGAAAATAAAAATCCAATTGTCAAAGCTCCATTAAATTTGATTAGAACTATTAATCAATCTAGAGCTACTAAGGGTCATCCTAATAGAGTTAGTGAAGATTTAAATTTAACTAGAGAACGTAATTCAACTACAGATGTATTAGAAACAATAGCAAGTGGTCTAGGTGATCAGGGTCAAAGAAATAAAGCTTTGGCTGCTTTATGTGGAGCATTATTTTTTAGATCAGTTAAACCACGATTAGCTTACAAGTTAGTGAATATAGCAAATGAAAATTCAAATGATCCTTTACCACAAAAGGAACTAGATAGGACGTTTGAGTCAATTCTAAATAGAGAAATGCAGAATGGAGGCAGATAAAAATGAGTGTTGATGATGCAATTAAAAAAGCAGAAAACCAAGAATCAACAAACGTTGTAAAGATGCCAATTCCATTCACAATGACTCAAAGTGGTACTATCAAAGCTAATTCTTTACGTAATATAGGTTTGATTCTAGAACAAGATGATGTTCTCAAAGGAACATTTGCATATAATGAATTTTCGTTTGCTGATGAAGTTATAAAAAGTATTCCACAGTTACACATAAAATGTGGATATGTTGAGGATAACTATATTTCAAGCATTCTTAGATACATTGAAGATAAGTATGGAGTTTTGTTTACTGAAAGACTACTGCATATGGCAGTTAGTAACGACGCTCAAAGTAACTCATACAACCCTGTCAAAAAGTACCTAGAAGAAGCTGAAAAAGAATGGGACGGAGAACAACGTGTAGCGTTATTGCTACCAGAATTTTTAGGCGTTGAAATCAGTGAAGTGACAACGCTGCAGACTAAAATATTTTTCGTTGGAGCAGTGGCCAAAGTTTTTAATCCAAACTCCAAGTTTGATTATGTGTTGGATCTAGTTGGTGGCCAAGGCGTAGGTAAGACCACTTTCCTAAAAAAAATTTCAAATGGTTGGTATACAGACCAGTTCACAGACTTTAAGGACAAGGACAGCTATATGAACATGCAAAGAGCCTTGATTGTCAATGATGATGAAATGACAGCTACTAACAATTCAGATTTTGAAACTTTAAAGAAATTCATTTCATCTGAGGAATTGGAATACAGACCACCTTATGGCAGAAGTGCAGTTAGAAGACCTAAGAATTTCATTATTGCTAGGACCACGAATGAATCTACTTATCTGAAAGACAAAACTGGTGAACGTAGATTCATGCCAAATATGGCCAACAAACGTAGACAGATTAAAAGCCCTATCACAGATTTAACGCCAGAGATCATCAAGCAATTCTGGGGCGAATGCGTCCACTACTACAAGGAAGGTTTTAATTTTATGTTATCAGATGAAGAGAATGAACTGCTTGAAGAAAATAGGAAGTCGTTCATGTACATTGATGAAGCTGAAACTCAAATAGAAGAAGTACTAGCAGGGTGGCCAGGGACTTTCATAACATCATCTCAAATAGCTAAGGAGCTTGGAGAAGAGAATCTGATTAAAAATAGGAAGTTGGCCAAAAAGATTAAATACATTATGGATAATCATAGAGAATGGGGGCCAACTAAAAAACGAATTAATGGAGTTCCTAAACGAGGATATTCCAAAGTGTAGTCACTATGTAGTCACTAAATTTGAAGTTAGTGACTACGTTAAAACGTTGATATATCAAGGATATACTACTACTGTAGTCACTAATACATATATTTTGTATATAAAGTATATAAATATATAGGGTAAGGAGGTGGGGAAAGAAAATAAAAATAGTCCTGGAGTTTCTCAAAAAGTTTAAAGTTAGTGACTACGTTAAAAAATGGCTATAAACATTGTCATATCAATGTTTATAAGACTTTTTGAAGTGACTACACTAAAAATAAACCTTGATTTAATAAGCTTTTGAAGTGGTTACTAGAAAATAAAGTAGTGACTACGTTTAAATTTTAGTGACTACACTAGAAAGGATTTTACGATTGACTTTAGAACAAAAAATTCAAAACGACATTATGGTTGCAGTTACTAGACACGGATGTACTGTGTTTAGAAGTAACGCTGGAACTGTACAAACAAAATTTGGAACAGTAATTAAATTAGCACCTAAAGGCTGGCCAGATATCACAGGATTTAGACACAGGGATGGAAAGATGATTCTAATAGAAGTTAAAAATGAAACCGGAAAACTTAGAGAAGATCAGGTTAAGTTCCAGAAATTCATTGAAGATAAACCTGTTTTATACGGTGTGTGCAGAAGTGTTGAAGATGCAATTGAATTAATTGAAAGTAATTAAATTTCGCAGTGTAAGAATAGTCTGTTAGTAAGTAAGTTAGCAAGCTTTAGAGAGCTAGAAAGGAGCGTGTACGAATGAACGAAAATATTGATGATTTGTTTGAAGAGTTAACGAAAGAGCAAAAGCAAGCTAAGTTAGCAGAATGGTCATGCAAAATGGATGTACTAACAGTAATGTTAAAGGCGATCGAAGATGATTTAGAAAATAGATTGTCGAATCAATTTAAGTTCAGAGAGTTTGATGAATTTAAAGATGAGTTTAGTAATTTAGTATTTGGATTTAACCAGTTAGATCTCAAACTTAAATTAACTCAGGTACGTTAAAAAAAGCATGCGAATTGGCAAAATTTAACGTTTTGAATGGAGGAAGAATAATGAAAGAACAAATAATAAGCAGAGAAAGATTAAAGAATATTAATGAAGAATGGGGTAATTTAATTATTAGGAAATTTAATAGAAAGCTAGAAAGAGAGGCTGAGTCTGGAAAAAAGTCAATTAAATTTACTGCTAGATACCTTAAAAGTTTTGCAACTAATGATTACGGATATTCCGACGATAAGGCTAAGCTTGTAACATCGCTTTTAATCGAGGAATTAAGAACAAATAGTGATTTAATAGTAACATTTGCTGATGATTTAGATAAAAAAACTAAATTCAATCCACAAACGATATTACTTTCTGTTAGCTGAAGAGACGAGCCTAAAAAAATCAATTTAGATGAAAGTATAGCTATTATGGATCTACCCGTTAGAACCTATCAAAGTTTGCAAAAAAATGGAATTAAAACTATTAAAGACTTACTTAAATCAAAAAATAGGTTGAAGAATATATCAGGTATTGGAGAATTGGGAATTAACAGGATTGAATTATTCTTGAAAAGATACAAGTTAAATTGGATAGAACAGTAAAAAATATAGGAATTATTGATTTTTAATGATTTAAATACAGGCTTAGCGTTTGTAACAGAACGTTAAGCCATAGGCAGTAATGCTGCTGATGAGCTACACAAAACAAAATTTATTAGAAAAGGTAGGTGGAGTTTTCCTTTCCATTAAGTACATTTTATATCGTAGCAATTTGGCAATCATTACTACCGTTTGGGTTTGACCCTACTTCATCTTTTTAAATACACAAAAGCTACAGGATAAATAAATTGAGAGGAGTAAAACTCCGTAACATGTTCTTCGTAAACCTGTAGCTATCAGCCCTGCATTAGCACGATTTGAGACTATCGCACGTTTTGAGGGCGTGGCAGGGCTTTAGCTAGCTATAAATATGAGAAAGGATTGATTAGATGAAATTATATTTAGTTGAATATTTTATTAATAATAAACTGCATAACATGATTGTCAGAGCTAAAAATTATATGGAAGCTGAGACTCAAGTTAAAGTATCTGTGATAGCTAACATTCATGATGATAATTTTTAATAAAAAGCACGCTCCCTTGGAAACGTGCCACCTAATATCGATAATTAATTATACCATAGGAGCGTGCTTAACTTGGAAGAATTAATGATACCCGGAATGAAAAACATTGACTATGATAAAACAGCTGATAACGTAGCAAAGTTTCTAACTGACAAACGTTACTATCCAAGACTATACAAGATATATCAACAGGCAAGTCCAGAGTTTATACAAAGTCCAAGTTTAAGTGGTATGCCTGGTGGAAGTATAGGAAATAGTAATGAAGAAAAATTAGTGAAATATCTGTATGCTAAGTCAATAGTTGATGGAGTTGCTGATACATACGATAAAGGGTCAGTAGAGTTGAAAGTAGTGCTAGATAACACATTAGGAAAAATATCAGCAGTTGAAGCAATGGTAAGATTACATTTTGAAAAAACTAGATATTATCAGATAAGAAAAATGGCATTAAATGAGTTTGCAGATGGTTTAGAGATGAAAATTAATTGTCCTGATTTACATACTTATGTTTAATAAGGTATGTTAAAAATTGGAAAACAAAGGGATGAGCAACGAACCACAAGGGGTAACTTTCCGTGCTATTATGGTATTGTAGCAAAGGTAAGTTAGGTTAGTCGCTTTATAGACCACGAGAGTTAAAACTTACAATGCGTATTTTAATTGTCATAATTATTAAGTCAGTCTAGGCAGGCTGGCTTTTTGTTTTGGAGAAAATTATGAAAGATAGTATAGATTTCGGAAAAGTACAAACTTATGAAGAATTAAGGATGTTACGTGAGTTAGAAAAACACTACAAGAAACATCCAGTAAAACATAAGCGTAAGTACAGCAAGGATACAAGTAAGATTAAATTAAAAGGTGGTGGGTGATATGGTGTGAAGAAAAGTGAAGATGCTGAAAAAGATTACTTAGCCGGTATGAAGTACAAGGACATCGCCGAAAAGTATGGCGTGTCACTCAATACTGTCAAATCATGGAAAAGTCGCAATGGTTGGCAAAGAAATGCAACCATGAAAAAGGGTGCACACAAAAAGCAAAAAAGGGTGCACACAAAAAAGAGCAAGGTTGCACAGGCAAGAAGTCCAGATGTGATCAATGAGCTAGTTGAAAACGATGAGCTGAAAGACCGTCAAAAAGTCTTTTGTTTGTATTATTTGCAACGTTACAACGCGACTTGGGCGTATCAGAAAGCGTACGGTGCTGACTATCCAACAGCAATGACAAACGGACCTAGATTGCTTAGAAATGCTCAGGTAAAAAAGCAACTCACAGAGTTAAAAAAACAGCAGTCAGCAGAACTTTACGCAATAGCTAATGATATTATGCTTGGATACCTTAAACAAGCTCACAGTGACGTTACAGATGTTTTAGAATTCAAGACAGTCAAACGACTTTCGTGGAATAAGATACCAGATGATACAGGACCATACGAAGATGCTAACGGTCATTATCGATTAGATCCTAAAATTGACCCAGAAACGGGTAAACAAGCGTTTTGGTATGAAAATATCGTCTTGCTGAAGGACAGCAACGAAATCGATACATCTAACATTAAGAGTATTCGTATCGATAAAGGTGAAGCTGTTGTTGAAATGTACGATAAGCAAAGAGCGATGAAAGAATTGCTCGAGCGTCTTCCAAGCGCAGATGATACAAGCGATAAACCAAAAACAGTTGTTTTAAATGACATCGAGGAGGCTAGACAAGATGACTAATGTGATCAAATTATCTGAACAAATAAACCCGCATTTTTACGGTATGTGGAACACTAAAAAGCCGTATATCATTTCTAAAGGTGGACGTGGATCGTTCAAGTCATCAGTGATCAGTTTACGTTTAGTCGTCAATGTCTTAAAGCAGACGCAAGAAAATCGCAAAGCTAACGTGATCTGTGTGCGTGAGAATGCTACTTACTTGCGTGATAGTGTCTATAATCAGATCTTGTGGGCGATGGATCTATTACATGTTTCAGATGAATTCAGAGCATACTCATTACCACTTAGGATCGTTCATAGACGGACTGGAAGCACGTTTTACTTTTATGGCGCTGACGATCCGTACAAGCTTAAATCAAATACAGTTCGAGATATTGTTTCGGTGTGGTTTGAGGAGGCTGCGAACATGAAAGGCCCGGATATATTTGATCAAGCGATACCCACTTTTATCCGACAAAAAGCAAAGTATCTTGACATTGTGCAAGTGTACTTTAGCTATAATCCGCCAAGAAACCCGTACGACTGGGTAAATGAGTGGGTGACTGATAAAGAGAACGATCCAGAATATTTTGTTGATACAAGTACCTACTTAGATGATGAACTGGGTTTCACAACTGATCAGCAATTAAAACTGATTGAGAGTTATAAAAATAATGATTATGACTATTATCGTTGGTTGTATCTGGGTGAAGTTATTGGACTTGGTACTAATATCTACAACATGGATAATTTCAAAGCATTAAAAGAGTTGCCAAGTGATGATTATATTACTAATTGGTTCTGTGCTATTGACTCTGGCCATGAAGTATCTGCTACTACATTTGGTGCTTATGGATTGACTAGAAAAGATAATGTAATTCTATTGGATACCTATTATTACAGTCCACAAGGTAAGGCTCATAAAAAGCCACCTAGTGAGTTATCTAAGGACTTGTATTCATTCATCAATAAGTTGGCCAAACAATTCAAAAAGC